>ENA-OWPP01000517-OWPP01000517.1-human-gut-metagenome-genome-assembly--contig:-NODE-517-length-43724-cov-69.158717_pt1 | contig 43724 bp, 48 predicted proteins | sample MGYA00248265_ERZ651848 | MGnify/ENA primary metagenome ERZ651848 (study PRJEB26924, sample SAMEA4378233) | human gut metagenome | biome: human gut; feature: human-associated habitat; material: faeces...
TCAAAAAATACCAAAAAATTAAAATTGGGGCTTGTTCTTGTGTAGCAGGTCTTCTTCTCCTGCCTGAGCAAGGTAAAAGGCATTCTTCCCTCCGTCGGGGGCAGCTTCAAGAGGAATAAAAGAAAGAGCTCTGTTTATTTGTTTGAAACCTTTCATAATCTTATCCCGACCTTCTCTTCCAGAGCAAGGTCAAGGGCGTACTTCCCCGTCTGGGAAGGCAAGTGTTAGCGATACATCTAATCTCACTCATTTCTTCCTTATTCCCCTCATTTCCATGCCATTCTTCCCAATTTCTCATATATTTCTTTTTATTATAGATGATTTGCTCTGATTATTTGACAGTATTGCGTCCTAGCTGTTACAGTTATAAATAGAGTATTTTCTATTACTTAGGGAAGGATGTGGTGTGGTTGAATCAACCCTTGCTTTTATTGGGGGCTGTGATTTTGATTTGTATTTTGCTGAATCGGTTTTTGGAGAAGATTCCTGTTCCTTCTTTGCTCATTTTTATCGGTCTGGGCATGTTCTTCGGGGAGAACGGGCCGTTTCGGATTCAGTTCGATCATTATGCGCTGGTGAACCTGGTATGCTCAGTGTGCCTGATTTTCATTATGTTTTATGGCGGCTTCGGGACGAATATGCGGGCAGCGCGGCCGGTTCTGCGCGAGGCAGCTCTAATGTCTTCGCTGGGAGTTGCGGGGACGGCGGGAGCTGTGGCTGTATTCGCTCATTTCGCGCTGTCGCTTTCGTGGCTGGAGAGTTTTCTGATCGGGGCCGTGATTTCTTCGACGGATGCGGCTTCAGTTTTCAACATTCTCCGTTCGCAGAAGCTGGCTTTGAAGTATCATACGGACTCGCTCCTTGAGGTGGAGTCGGGTTCGAATGACCCGATGAGTTATATGCTGACGATGGCGGCGATTGCGCTTTTGAGCGGGGCAGCGTTTTCTTTCCCTCTGCTCCTGGCCAAGCAGCTTCTGATCGGAGCTTTTTTCGGGCTCGCAATCGGCTGGCTTGCGCTGAAGCTTCTGCATTCGCGGCTGCTTCCTTCACAGCAGAGTCACACGGTTTTCCTGTTTTCGATCATGGTGCTGGCGTATGCGATTCCGGCAGAGTTTGATGGAAATGGATATCTGAGTGTCTACCTCTGCGGGATTTATATCGGAAATTCGAAGCTTCCGCAGAAGAAGTACCTGGTCCATTTCTTCGATGTCCTGACGAATGTGGCGCAGGTGATGATTTTCTTCCTTCTGGGACTTCTGGTGACGCCGGTGGATCTGCCGTCTGTGATTGTGCCGGCTCTAGTGCTGACAACGTTCCTGACGCTTGTGGCAAGACCTCTGGTAAGCGCGGCGATCCTGGCGCCTTTCGGGGCCAAGCGGGAGCAGATTGCCCTGGTTTCCTGGGCGGGCCTCCGCGGGGCGGCCTCGATTGTATTTGCCATAGGCGCTGTGCTGGCCGAGGTGGACATTACGTACAATCTTTATAACCTTGTGTTCTGCATGGTACTTCTCTCGATTTCCATTCAGGGAACGCTTCTTCCGTTCGCGGCCAAGAAGCTTTCGATGATCGATCCTACGGCGGATATCCGCACGACGTTTAATGATTACCAGGATGACAGCGATATCAGCTTCGTCCGGCTGCGCCTAAAGGAAGGGAGCAGCTGGTGCGGCAAGTCGCTGGCAGAGCTTCAGCTTCCGAGGGATCTTCTCGTGGCGATGATTATGAGAAATGGCGAAGTCCTTGTGCCTGACGGGAGTACGGTTCTGAAGGAAAATGACCTTCTGGTTTTTGCGGCTCACAGTTTCGAGGATGAAGAGCATCACGCTCTGGAAGAAGTCGTCGTCGACCGCGCAAGCGAAGCGGCCAATCGTCCGCTTGCCGCCATCCCCTCCTCCAGCGCCCGCCGCGTCCTCCTGATCAAGAGAGGCATAGACACCATCATTCCTTCCGGCAGCACCGTGATCAAACACGGCGATATACTCGTCTTAGCGCCGGAACTCGAGAGGGAATGAGGAAGGCAGGTTCTTGCACTAAAAAAGCAGTCCTTTTGCGGGGCTGCTTTTTCATTTCCTTTTTATATTTCCACGATGTTGACTTCGGTTCCGTGATCTTTGAGGATGCGAATGAGGTCTTCTGTGTCCAGCCAGATGGTGACTGTGTTATCATTGGGATGAGCACCTATCTTATGGCTCAAAAATGTCTCATCGAGGTAGAAGTGAACCGCGTTTTCTTCGTCATTCAGAAGGCCGAGCGGAGTGACAGAGCCCGGGGTGAGCTTGAGGTACTTCAAGAGATCATCGGGACTGGCAAAGGAGAGGGCCCTCAGGCCCTGCGCCTTGCGGAATTCTTTGAGGTTCACCTGCTTTTCACCCTTGACGGTGATGAGGTAGTAATTCCTTTTCTTGTCATCCCTGACGAAAAGGTTCTTGGCGTCCCATTCCGGATAAGGAAGCTTGACCTCTGCCAGTTCTTCCATGTTGAATACAGCCTTATGCTCGGTGGTCTCAAAAGTGATTCCGTGGTCTTTGAGGTACTGGCAGGTTTCTTCCTTGTTCATAGATTTCTCCTTCCAAATGGTCCAATTCAGCCTTCATAAGAGGCAAGTTCGATAAGATTGCCGTCGGGGTCTCTCAGGTAGATGCTTTTCATTTCACCCCGCGCCCCATGGCGTGTGACAGGGCCTTCTTCGATGGCGCCGCCTTTTTCCTTGATTTCCTTTTCGGCATCTTCGATGCTGCCTTCAATGGCAAGACAGAGATCGAGACTGCCGTATTCGGGATTCCCGGCAGCAGGAAGAAATTCGGCTTTTCTTGTATGGATGTTGAATTTCTGATTCCCGAAGAAGAGTGCGTATCTCCCGTTCTTCTCCTCGGCCCTCATGCCAAGGATATCGACATAGAAATGAAGGCATGCCTCAAGATTTTCCGTAGTGATCACGATGTGGTCGATGGTCTTGTATTTCATGGCTGCCTCCTATCCATGAACGACGAGGGTCAGTATCGTAAGGTCGTCTTCTCCAGTATTAATGATGGTATGGGAGGATCCTTTAGGGCAGATGTGGCAGCAGCCGGCGGTGAGGATTTCTTCTTTCCCGTCGCAGATAACCTTGCCGGTGCCGGAAAGGATGTAATTGATGTCGTCTCCGGATTCCTGCTTGTGGAGTCCGATCGATGCGCCCGGATGGAGTTTCGTCGGGATGATGCGGTATTTGCTGTCATTGAACATCCGGACAGCCATTGTTCCTTCCCCGCCATTCATTCCGGAGAAGACAGCTTCTTTTATTTCATTGAAATTGATCAGCATGGCTGGCTCCTTTTTATTTTACTCCCTCGTCAGCAGGGAAACGGTTTCGATGTGCCCGGAGACACCATTATGAATGTCGAGTGTCTGCGGGAATATATCCAAAATCCGAGGGTATGCGAAAACATATCCATCTGATTTCGAACCAACTCAACAAACTGGAAGTTAATAACCTAACACTTTTTCGTCCAGCAGGAACTGCTCGATTCCAATATAAAGAATCCCATTCTCGTCACGCCATGATGTGATATACTCTCGCACCACCACAATCCTGTTGAATGAGTCAGGAATATGTATCAGAGATGCTATCTCCTGCTTCCGCTTCTCAGGCTCTGCAATCGTAAGCGCTGATTGAATATATGTACGATTGCTTCCGCGATTAACGACAAAATCTACCTCCAACTGCTTCCTGATCTTCTTTCCCTCAGCAGTTACGGCATTCTGCTCCACGAGTCCCACATCGACATCATATCCACGTCGTATAAGATCACAATAGAGGATATTTTCCATGATATACGTCTCCTCCTGCTGTCGAAAATTCAATTTCGCATTTCGAAGACCTACATCTGTGAAGTAATATTTGCTGGGAGTCTGCATATATCGCTTTCCCTTCACATCATAGCGATTGGCTTTACTAATGAGAAAAGCCTCCTCAAAATATCCTAAATAGCGCTCTATTGTAGTCGAGCTGATGCTAACATGCTTTTCGCTCATAAATGTTCGGGAGAGCTTTGATGCATTCGTAAGTGATCCAATTGCCGACGCGACAACATTTAGCAGATCATCTAATATTGACACGTCATTTTTTATGTTATGACGCTCAATCACATCCTTAAGGTACGTCCTCTGAAACAGATCCTGCAGGTATCTGCTCTTCTCTTCATGTGTCTGAAGTTCCACCGCTGTCGGCATACCGCCATATGTACAGTAATCGGCCCATGCTCTTCGACTGTCACCTTCATATGCCCCGCTAAATTCCGCAAATGACAGCGGATAGATACGTATTTCATCCCCTCGATCGCGAAACTGTGTGAGGATATCACTGGACAACATCTTCGAATTACTGCCTGTGATATAGAGATCGACATTGCATAACTTCATCAATCCCAAGATCACATCGATAAATGTTAACTTCGCGTTCGGATCATCGAGATACGGGTTAGGAATTGCCGTCACAAACTGGATTTCATCAATCATCACATAGTATTGACGTGACTGATCCACAATTCGACTCCGCACGTATTGATCCAACTCCAGCGGATTACGATATCTGGCATTTGGCAGATCTTCCAGTGAAAGCCCAATGATCTGATTATCTGTGACTCCCTGCTCGTGCAGATAGCGGGTAAACAGATGAAAGAGCAGATATGACTTACCACAGCGACGGATGCCTGTAATGATCTTCACGCGGCCATTGTGCATCTTGCCGATCAGCTTCTGTAAGTATAATTCTCTTGGAAACTCCATATGTATCCCCTTTCCACACGAGATAAATATTGCGGATTCCGCACTTTTTTAACATATCAATCATTGATCTATCTCCTCGCTGCAAATGACTTATACCACAGACTTCCTGACCTTGAAGCGCATCACTGAACCTCAGGATTTTATCGCCGGTCAGGAAACCGCCATCGTAGAGTTTGACGATGGGCTGGTACGAAAACTCATCAATCAGATTCTGGTCTACCTCAAGCCTCTGACATCCAACCTCATAACTCGAGGTGGGCACAATTTCCCTTGGACAAGTTCCCTATAACGAATTTTCGCGTCCGGATGGCTGTCTGGACGCGAAGAGGTAAATGCACAGAAATACCTTGTTTTCAAGGCTTTTACAGTACCAGGGTTTAATTTCCTGACATCAATTTTTATAAGGACGTTCTGCCTCTAAAATTCAGGCTTAGGTTTCGCTAACACTTGCCTTCGTTAAGAGGACACATGTCTCAGCACAGCTTGCATGTAATCAGCCTTCGCTAACGCTTGGCTTCTTTTATTTCATTGAAATTAATCAGCATGGCTGCCTCCTCTTAGATTTCTTATTCCCTCGTCAGCAGGGAAACGGTTTCAATGTGGCATGAGACAAGCACCTGAATGTCTGGATTCCGGACACATTTCCGTTCGTTTGCGGGAACTGCTCTAAGCCGAAAATCGGCGCTTTTACAGGTGCTCTCCGTTTGCGAGAACTGGTCCACGTGTTTTCTCTACCTATAATACAGCGGGCAGGAGGGAAGCCATCGTCTCGAACTGCTCTCCTCTGCTCAATCGGTTTATGATCAAGGCCTCAACCCAGTATGCCGTTAACTTGGTCGGTATCTTGGTCGCTTATCTTGGTCGGGCACCGATCAAGTTGCTTTCTCTTGTACTTTTCACAGAACAGGGATCAAGAGAAAGCATCATCTCGTATGTGTCGTAGGCATTCTTCACTTCACGAATTTTATTCAGATTTCCAAGGATACGCTTTCCATCAACGATGGCCGTAACTTGTTCAAGCGAAAGGGAATTATGCTCAATGGCAATCGACGAATGAATTGTTCGTGTTCTGTCTCCTTTTCTCAGGTGCAGATTCAGATTGCCATGCAAGTGCACTTTGATCCTGCCGATCTGCTCGCTGATAGCAGCAACTAAGGCTGAAATTAAAATGTTCGGTCGATCCTTAAAAGGTGCAGATGTATCTTTGAAAGGTTCTGTTCATCTGCCCTAATTCCCATTGATGATGTCATAGAACGTGAATTCATCAATGATGTCTATATCCTGGCCCTCCAGCTTCAGTTTCTCAGCTTTCTTGTGCTTGGAGGATTTTTCTCCGTGGAGCACAGCGTTGTAATCATTGTTGCCAAGAATGAGATAGTTCGTGTGCTTGTTCACGCTGTTGTCAAGAATGCCTCCCATATTGACGACAATCTGCATCGCTTCCTTGCGCGTCATTCGTTCAAGTTTTCCGGTGAACACCACATGCCTTCCGTAGAAGAACCCGTCTTCATCAATGTCATCCGTTGTCGCTGTAATTGCGCCTATGTCTATCCCACTGTGTCCGCTTGAATTTACCTGCCACAGGTCTCTGATGCCCAGTCCTTTCTGAGCCATTTCAGTTTTCATCGCCTCATACAGCTCCATCGTTGTGACACAGTCCGCGATGGCTCGATGTTCATTGTTCGTCAGATTCAGATACTCGGACAAATCTGAAAGCCGGTGATGAGGCAAATCATGATACAGTTTTCTGGCAAACTGCATCGTATCCATGTACTCGTTATTGATGTTCTCTTGGAATCCCGCGGCGAGGAATCGGACATCAAAGGACGTGTTATGACCGACGATGATGTCGTTTTCCAAAAACGCGAGGACATCTCCCTTCACATCTTCGATAGGCGGCTTGTCCGCCACCATTTCGTTTGTGATGCCAGTCAGGCTGGTGATGAATCCGTCTATTTCATACTTCGGTCTGATCAGCTGTTCATACCTGTCGGTCACATCTCCACTGCGCACCTTCAGAATTCCAATCTCAATCACCTCGTCATAATAGGCGGAAAGACCTGTGGTCTCCGTGTCAAGCACGCAGTAATCTGACACTATCTTTTTAACGTAGTTGCTCATTGCTTTCCCCTTGATTCCCTGATTTCCCGTTCAAGCCTTCGCAGCCGTTCCTCGCGGTCAGCTTTTCTGGAAAGTTCGCATTCCTATACGACTATCACGTTCCATCCGTCAGCTTTCAGCTGATTCTGTACATCCCTGTCTCTTGATGTATTTCTCTTGATGTATTCCGGTCGAATTTTCTCTGCCAGAATTCGCGGTTTTCCGTCCATCAAATACAACTGTATATTCTTTCCATGCGCTGCCATATCAAACCTCTCACTTCATTACCTTTTCCATCAGTGATTTATAGCTGTCTACTACGTCGTAGACAACATTGTCGCTGGAGATTGCCTTGAAGTGCTCTCGGGCGCAGTGGATTTTCGACTCCTCAATCAGCCGTAACTGCATCGAAGACATGGAGCCTTTCGTCTCAGCAACGAAGTAGATGTGCTTGACGCTTCCTTCATAGAAGGCAATCGCCCAGTCAGGATTGTAGTGGCCGACCGGAGTGGAGATGTAGAATCCGTCCGGCAGCTTTACGTAGACCGCCACATCCGTGTTTGTATCAAGCTCTGTGGCAAAGTCGCGCTCGTTCGTCGAATCATAGACAATGTGGTCGTACAGGTGCTTCTTTGCCTTCATGGCGTTCGTGCCGAGCTTTCCCTTGATGGTAGGCTCGGTGAAGACGTCCGTACCGTAGTGGTCGTCCATCACGCTGTAGGTGATGTGCTCGATGATTGCCGTAGCTTTCTCGTCGTTAATCAGTTGCGACGCCTTGAGGATAAACTCCTCCGGATTGTATTTGAACTGGTCGAACGTAGCCTTATGAATGCCGGTGAGGATCTGAATGACAGCCTTCCGGGTAAGCCCGGTGGATTCAACGATTCTTCCAACAAGGTCATATGTGACGCTCTTGCTGGCGACTATGGCCTGCTTGATGCCGATTGTAGAAGACGACTCCCGAACAAACGCCGCGCCGCACCGCAGCTGCTCCTTGGACTGTATTTCACCCATCGAGCCGGATTCGACTTTGAAGTAGATCTTCGCCACGCGCAGCCTGCTGTCGAGTGCTGCGATAGATTTGCGGACAAGCTCGTCCGTATCGAAATCTACCACGTAGACGGACTTTGCGTTGATCCGCGACCAGAGTGCTTTGAACTCCTTGCTGTTAAGCTTCTCTTCGTCGACTTGCAGTTCCACGTTGTTGCTGCGGGCATTCTCAGGCTTCATTGCCTTTGGATCGTAGATAGAATCGATGATGTCCACGACGGCGGCTTCAAAACCTTTGACCTCCTCGGCCATCTTGAGCTCGCCGTTTGCCTTGTCCTCATAGTACTTGTCTGTGAGAACGCCTTTGCGGTCAACATAGCGGTTCACGGTCATTTCGTACATGATTGCCGACGCCGTATCGGAATCGATAACCATCTCGTTGCCGTGATCGTCCGTGACAACACGGTTCAGGAACAGGTCTCTCGTAACAGCACGAGGACGGTCTGCGATATCCTCGGCAATCTCGGACTGGAGTCCCTTGGCAAAGCTCTCGTAACTTTCAGACGCAATTACGGTCAACACGTTGACGTTCTGCACATCGTTTCCGAGAACTCCCGCGTCCATGCGTTCGCCGTCCTGGTTGACGCAAAGACGCATGCCTCGCCCGACTTCCTGCCGCTTGCGTATCTCGCTTGATGATGATTTGAGTGTGCAGATCTGGAACACGTTCGGATTGTCCCAGCCTTCGCGCAGCGCGGAATGCGAGAAAATGAACCGCACGGGCGAACGCTTCGGATCACGGTCAAGCAGCAGCTCCTTGTTCTTCATGATCAGGTCGTATGCGTCGATATCGTCGGAGGTCGTTTTCTTCCTGTCGACCTTGCTGTTGATCATGCGGCCCTTCTTGTCGATGGAGAAATAGCCAGCATGCGTTTTCTCTACCGGGATGGACGCAAGGTACTGCATGTACTCGTCGTCGCCAAATTCCCGCTGCAGATTTCCGACCACGTCGGCATATTCCTGCTCGAACATATCGGCAAAGATACCGTTCTGAGGCTGTCCGTTCTTATCGTATACACGATAGTGATCTACCTCGTCGATGAAGAACAGGGACAGAACCTTTATACCCTTATTGAACAGCTCCCTTTCACGCTCGATATGGGAGAGGATGGTCTCTCGTATCTGGATACGGCGCAGCTGATTCTCGTCCACCTTGCCGATCACGTCTCCGGCGTAAAGCTTGATGCCATTGATGAATTCGATGGAATCATCTCTGCCGTCGATGCGCTTGACTACGAAGCCGTCCCGGTACTCAGGCAGCTCGCCGGAATGGTCAAAGAGGTTGTAGCCCTCCGTCACGGTAGCGCTCATCGGCTTGATTCCGGATGCGCGCTTGCAGTCGAACTGTATGGTTGCCGTCGGAGCTGATTTGGAAAGGTTCAGTCCTTCCAGATAAACGAAGCCATCAGTAGCTGTCGTCCCGCTTTCCGTGATGCCCTTGACGGCGATCTTCTTGACGAGCTTCTTGTTGTAGGCGTCCATCGCATCAAGACGATAAATCAGGTTGTAGTATTCCCTCGGTGTGGCAGAATAACGCAGCGTCAGAAGCGGATGGAATTCCTTCAGGCGTTCCTTTGTCTGCTTGCCTTCGACAGACTGTGGTTCGTCGATAATCAGAACCGGATTCGTCCTGGCGATGATATCGATTGGGCGGCGGGAACGGAACTCGTCGGGCTTCATGTAAATGCGTCGCGCATCCTTTCCGCGGGCGTTAAACGCCTGCGAGTTGATAATCATCACATTGATGGAGCTATCAGAGGCAAAATGGTCTATCTCAGTAAGCTGAGAGGAGTTGTAGATGAAAAAGCGTATCTTCTTCCCGTATTCCTCGGCAAAGTGATCCTGCGTCACCTGAAACGACTTGTAAACGCCCTCGCGGATGGCGATAGACGGCACGACCACGATGAACTTAGTCCAACCGTATGCTTTGTTCAGCTCGTACATGGTCTTGATGTAGGTATAGGTTTTTCCGACGCCGGTCTCCATCTCGATGGTCAGGTTGTATTTGCCCTCGAGCGACTGGGACGGCTCGATCTGCCCGTCACGCTGAATCTTACGGATATGCTCAAGTATCTGTCCGTCGGACAGTTCTGGCACGATCTTTGCGTTCGACCAGCCCGTGAAGTCATCGTCCTCGTTCAGGCCGGGCTGATAGATTCCAGTTCCTCTGTCCATCATGTAGGTGGGCGTGAGGTATGGCTGCCCGGCAAAAACATCCACGACGGCTTTGGCGGCGTCAGCCTGAAACTTCTGATGCTTGAATTGCAGCTTCATTCTGCCACCTCCTTAAATGACCTTGACTCTTGTATCCGGCGCAAGCAGCTTGAAAATCTCGCCGACATTGATCTTTTCCGGGCTGCTGGCGAAGCTGGAGTCACGGAACACAGCACGCAACGGCTGACGCTTCGCAATCGTCTTGATGACAGATTCCGGCACGTTTTCGTCAAAGCATGCAATCAGATCGCCGTCGTTGTAGGTGTGAACCGTGCAGCCCTCGATGGTCTCGGACGTGTACGGCAGGCTCAGAGGCAGTCCCCACTCGAGCAGGCAGCCGAACAGCAGATCCAGATCCGTCCGGTCAGACTTTACGTTGGATTCCATCATCATGAGCATGTCCTGCGTATAATCGCCAGCGGCATAGTAGACGTTGTTCATGTTTGTGTCATCGAGGCGCAGGACGCGGAAACCGTCATCGAAGGTCGCGTCCGGATTGTCCTCGTGAATCTTCTTCGCCGCGCGGCGGATACGCTCCTTGCCGATTTCACAGATGTTCTTATAACCAGCCTTTTGAGCTGGACTACCTTCTTGTGTTTGTTCTGCAATCTGAACCATGATGTACTTTCTCTTCCCGCCATCAGCAGCATTAAGCTGCATTACGGCATCAGCAGAAGCCGCTGAACCAGAAAAGAAGTCTAGAATAGTGCAATTTTTTCCTTCAATGGATTGAAACAATTTTGCCAACAAGCGAGTCGGTTTAGAAAAATCAAAAATATACTGTTCTCCTAAAAGATGGTGCAGTTCGTCATTTGCGTCTTCATTCGTCCCCCATCCACCGTTATTCAAATTTTCGTCGTATTCGAATATTGGGAGCGACTCACCATCTGAGCCAACCCGCGATAGCAAATCTTTCAGCATTTTGACACGCCTATCATTTACAATGCGCCTTATATAATTATCCTGAGTGATATACACAAGACCTTGTTCAGAATATTCATCAAGTTTTTCTTGTGAATAAATCCAGTTACTATCAATTTTCACATCTTTTTCAAGAGTTCCATCCCTAACTACTAAATCATCAAGATAGATTAATTCCATATTCCCAGAACTAACTCGCGTACCAGAGGCAATAGTGTAATTGGATTCCTTATATTTGCTTGGAGTGCCCTTTCTAATAGTACGTACACCTCGAGCATTAGTAGTTTTAATGCAGGGATATGTACCTTCCTCAGTTGTTATTTCGCCAATCAATCCATTAAATGAACTATCTTTCTTGCAAAAAACAAGAATATATTCTTTCATGTTAATGTAGCTTTTACTTAAAAAGGCGCCTTTTTTCTTTTTCTCCCATACCAGTTGCGCAATAAAATTTTCCTCCCCAAACACCTCATCACAAATCTTCTTCAAATTCTCCTGCTCATTATCATCAATCGAAATAAAAATAACCCCATCCTCACTCAGCAGATTCCTCGCCAGCATAAGCCTCGGATAGATCATCGAGCACCAGTCGGAGTGGAAGCGGCCGTTGGAGTCGGTGTTCTTGAACATGCGGTTGCCTTCGTCGTCGAACGCGCCGGACTCGTCCGCGTACTCCTCGCTCGACATTTTGAAGTCGTCATTGTAGATGAAGTCGTTGCCTGTGTTGTAGGGAGGATCGATGTATATCATCTTAACTTTGCCGAGGTAGCTTTCCTGCAGGAGCTTCAGGACCTCGAGGTTGTCTCCTTCAATGTAGAGGTTCTCGGTCGTGTCCCAATTGACGCTGTCTTCCTTGCATGGGCGCAGGGTTTTGCGGATCGGACGGTTAGCTTCTACGATGGACGCCTTCTTGCCCACCCATGTGAACTCGTACGCCTCGTCGCCGTCGATAACAGAATCACAAAGCATCTGCTTGAGTAGCTCAAAATTTATAGCCTTCTTCAAATGCCCGTTTTCATCCTGTGCCTCTGTGACGCAGTTCGGGAACAGCGCGGCGATCTTCGCGACGTTATCCTGCTGGATATCCTCGGATTCCATTCTCATCTTATCCATTGTTTTTCTCCTCATTTACGAAAAGCTTTTCAAATTCAAGTATTCTTTCTGCCTTTATTATTATTCCAAGATTAATCGGCAGTTGAACCACCGGCTTAGGAATATTTGGTAAATTAGTAAACTGTAAAACGCCCTGGGTATTAAACTGATGACCACCATATAAAACCCCGAGCAACATAACTCTGTTTCCGACAGATATCCCGCTTTTGGTTGGAAACGCTCCTTGATTCAATATGAAAACAGGAGATCCACTTGACCCGGGATAACACGCAACATCAAGTAATGTTTCTTTTTTCCCTTGATAATCTTTGTGTGGATGACTTGACGTTATACCTCTACGAATTATTGGCTTATGATTATAATGATCAGATAGTCCAATTGGATATCCAACCATGACTACATCCTCCATTGCTGACAATTCTGAAAGCTTCTCGTCATCTGGTATAAGATTTGTTTCCAAAGGAATGTAAAAAATCTTTATACTTTTCTGCTCCAAATCTCTAAGCGCTTCAGCAAGAAGAAGGCATCTTAAATCAACACTTGTGTCTGGATGATGAATCCAATTATTGCCTTCATATGTGATAGATAATGACTCAGTATCAATTGGTTCACCTTGTTCGTTAGCTCTGCAAAATTCAAAAACAGTTTTTATACTATTTTCTACAACATGATTATTTGTTATCAATACCGGAACGCAAGTATGTTTCTCCGCATCAGGACATAAATCGACAATAAAGCCTGTGCCACTTCCTGATGTCCCGTTTGCATACTCACATCGAATAAGTACTGTCGAATATGTAATCATCTCAGAGAGACTCATTTTATTCATACTAAAGTATTTAGCTCCTTTCTGAGCCTTTTCAGCTCCGCATTCATTTCCATCTGCCGGTTCAGCTGCTTTTCCTTCCGGATCTTCGCCTGCAGCTTGTTTATCTGCTTCTGCAAAGCATCTCTGCGGTCGTCCCTGGCAACTGATTCCTTTAGTGATTCTTGCGGCGTAGCGGCCTGCAGAACGTCTCCCGCAATCTGCCGTATGAAGTTCTCGTAGACCGTGTCGATGTTCAGCCCATCAAGATGCACCGGCAGTTTCTCTTCCGGCATCCATTCAGTCTGATAGTATCTGTCAACCTTGAACGCAGCTTTGCCACTGCCTGCGGCCTCCTTGTAACCCATCACAGCTTTGTACTTTCCGTCGTACTCCAGTACAAAGAGAATATGATACGGGATCTCCCGGTCAATCTGCTTCAGCACATTCTCGTCGAGTGTTTCCTGATTGAGCCGGATATGGAATACTTCTATCTCAGTGACATTCTTTCCTTCTGCCAGATTGACAGTTGACGACGCGATTTTATTCGCCCAGTAAATAATTCGTATCTGGTCGACAAAGCTTCGCTTGAGTGTCGGGCTGACGGTAAGGTTATCATAAAACTTCTGTTTCGGAATTCGCTTGTTAAACTCCGTAGATTTCGGCAATCCCCGCATAGGCTCCTCCTTTACATTACCACGAGGAAGGTCACCAGCTCGAAGTCGTCGATACCTTTCACTTCCGAAAGCAGGGCGGATGTGCCGCCGCTCTTGAAGAGGCTGTCGATGTCGCTTTCCTCCTTGGTATCTATGATTGAATTGATGGCATCGGACAGCAGCGCTGACATTTCACTCATGTTCCTGCCATCATCGGTTTCTTTATTAAAACGGTCGTAGACCTCCACAATCGGTTCAGCTTTTCCACGACACAGAAGCCTCATATCATCAAGCAGCTTCTTCGGATTCAGATAGTCGCAGACGATTTCACCTTCCAGACTGATATAGACCATGTAGAACGGGTGAATGCGGTTCAGACTGTCAATGTTCACACCATTGTTGCGATTCTTCAGTACAAAAAGCACTCCTTCTGGCAGGTCTTCCGTCTTCTTCACCACGGAATGCAGACCGAATGGCATGTGGTCGAGATCCGGATGCGTTTTGATGTATTCGAGAAGATCAAGTCTGAATTCATTAAGACCGAGATCCATGATGGATATCCCGCCTGACATGTCTTCCAGATCCACCACTTCGGTCTGCAACTTCTTAAGCTGTTCGTGGCGATATTCCAGATCTCCTTTTTCTTCCGGGCTGATAGGATTGTCGTCACCAGTAGAAGTCAGAACGGATATTTTCATCCTTGTTTCAACACGGGCTTTCAGATTAATGTACTCGTCAAGCGTCAGATCCGGCCAGAAGTTCACGAGCTGGATCTGCTTGTTCCTGCTGCCGATACGGTCGATACGTCCGAACCGCTGGATAATACGCACGGGATTCCAGTGAATGTCGTAGTTGACGCAGTAGTCACAGTCCTGCAAGTTCTGGCCTTCGGAGATGCAGTCGGTTGCGATCAGGATATCGATGTCCTTCTTGCTCTCCGGCATAAGGACGTCTCGGTCCTTGGAAACTGGCGAGAAGCATGTGAGAATGTTGTTGAACGTCGCCTTGAAGTTCTTCAGCGTGGTTCTGCCGTCGACCGTGCCACTGATCATGCCGCTGTTGAGGCCGTACTTGTCCATGACGTACCGGCTGACATTATCGTACAGGTACTCTGCCGTGTCGGAGAATGCTGTGAAGATCAGCACCTTCTTGTTGCCGGGGTTGATCGGGTTCTCGATCTTCTGTGAGATAAGCTTGTAGAGCTCCTGCAGCTTCGTGTCATGTTCCGGCGTAATATCCGCAATCATGAGAATCAGAAGTTCGAGCGTATCCGCATCCTTTTGCAGCACGTCCTTCCAGCTCTTGTAATCCATATCGGCAAGGTCAATCTTCACTTTACGTCCGACAGTGAAGTAGTCGGTGTTCTGGTCCTCCATGTCGAAGTCGTCGGAATCAGCTTCATACATGTCGATGTTGGCTTCTCCATATTTCTCATACTGAGTGATTCCGTCGATTGTCTCCATAATGAGTTCGCGGATGCGTTCCAGTGTAAGCCGGAAGGATGAGACCGAGCTTTCCAGCCGCTTAAGAAGATTGACGCTCATCAGCCTGCGGATACCTTCTTCCCGTCCAGACTGCGTCAGATTGTTTCCCTTGTGGTGTGTCAGATCAATATATTTCTGCATCTTGCTCGGGAAGATATAGGCAGAAGGCGTGTAAATCTCCAGCTGAAGCTGAGAGAGCTGTTCGTATATCTCGTTGTAGTTGATGGCGCTCGGAAGATCCGTCAGGCTCGGCCTAAGTGAGATTGGCTTGCGCCGTTCCGGGAACTTGCCGATCTTCTCCGTGTTGTAATATTTCTCGATATGCTTTCGTGACCGTGCAATGGTTACAGAGTCAAGCACTTCAAAAAAATCAAAGTCCAGTCGGCGCAGCAGGTTATCCGTTGTCCGTTCCTCAGCTGGGAGCTTGCTCCAAGCGTTGAATGCGGTCTGGGCCTGGCGGAATATCTCGTCGATCGACTTTGATGTATTCAGCTTCTCATCAATCAGCTCCGGCATTCCTTCATATGCGAGAGCAAGTTGATTCTTGAGGTCGTTAAACCGGTTATTGACAGGAGTTGCTGACAGCATGAGTACTTTCGTCTTCACTCCAGCGCGCACAACTTTATTCAGAAGTTTTAGATAGCGGTTTTCCTTCTGGTCTTCGCCAGAAAGTTCTCCGCCGTTTCGGAAGTTATGTGACTCGTCAATAACTACAAGATCATAGTTTCCCCAGTTGAGCCGGTCGAGATCAAGCCCGTTTGATGTACCATGATCGCGCGAAAGATCGGTATGGAAAAGAACATCGTAGCGGAGTCTGTCTGCAGCGATGGGATTGTTGACGTAGTTATCTTTATATGTATTCCAGTTTTCTGCCAGTTTCTTCGGACAAAGTACAAGGACGGATTTATTTCTGTTTTCGTAATATTTCACGACTGCAAGCGCGGTGAACGTCTTACCAAGACCAACACTGTCTGCCAGGATGCAGCCGTTGTATTTCTCGAGCTTGTTAATAATGGCAAGGGCAGCATCCTTCTGAAAGTCATAGAGCATGTTCCAGATCTTGCTGTTCTTGAAACCGGTAGCCTCATTCGGAAGAACATCCTCGGAAACATCCTCAAGAAACTCACTGAATACGTTATAAAGCGTAATGAAGTAGATGAGCTCCGGAGCATTCTCGTTATATGCGGTCGTAATATTCTCAAGGACGACATCCGTGACATCCTGCAGCTTGTCCTTGTCATTCCATATTTGCTCAAAGAGCTTCAGAAAATAGTTTGCATTTTCAAAGCTCTCCGTCTTTTGAACAGGGTAGTATGCGTTATTGCCGCGTTCGCATCCAAGATCAACAGTCGTAAAACCATTGATAGGCATATAGGTACTCCCATCAACAGTCATGAAACCTGGCATATTTTCGCCTGTCGTATTGGATTTAAAGGTTGCCTTCCTACGAATCCAATCCGCGCACTCCTTTGCGATAGCTTTCTGTGTCATTTCATTGCGGAGCTTTATTTCAAACTCTGTACCGTAAAGACTCTGCTCGCGGGTAAGACGAGGAATATAGAATTCCCGCTTTTGCTTCTGGGCTTTCTCCGTCACGAATGTCGGTAAAGTAAAAATGAAACGGAATTCATCAATGCTTTCAAGCTGCTTTTTCAATTCACTGTATGCATACATTGAAAAGCAGGCTGCGGCGATAGAAATCTTACCGTTCCTCTTTATCGTCTTCTCCATATCGTCACGGACTATTTTCGTGACATTGTCAAATATCTCCATCTATACCTACTCCTTGCAGTGCCATCAGCTTCTTTCTTCCACAGCTTCATCCGGGACGATTTCGCAAATGTCCGAGATGTCGCATTTCAGGGCCTCGCAGATCCTGATCAGGATGTCCGTGGTGACATTGGCACCTTTTCCGAGCTTGGCAAGCGAAGCCGAGCTGATACCGGCTTTCTTAGCAAATTCCGTCTTTTTCATGTCTCTTTCAACGAGCATTACCCACAGTTTTTTATATGATAATTTCATGCTGTCTCCTTCGGAATATCCTTTCTCCAACTTGGCATAAAGCCGTATGTATGTCCTTCTTTCTCATCCTTGTAATACGTAACCACATTGATTCCGTATGACTCAAAATCCATATCAGGCATAGCATTCAGGTTGTCCACAATGATCACCTGACCCTCACCCTGATGATTTATAAAATACTGATACAGTCCCTTTTTGATAGTCTCGCCATCGAACCCGTCCTCGTTCTCATCAAGGCCGAGCAGCGGAGTATCTATCATCAGGAATCCCGGCTTGATAAAGACGTCATCCTGATTAAAGTATTCATACAGCATCTGTGCGACAACCTAGTTCAGGAAGGAACGATATCCCTTTCCCTGATCTTCGGACTTCGGCACTCCGTCCATCAGAATATCAAATGTGGAAAAATCCCAGCTGGCATAACCTCCAGAACGATAATTGCACTCCTTGAGAATCTTATTCAGCAGTTCACTAAATCCGGTTCCTACCACGTCTTCGAATTCCTTCTTTGCATGGTACAAAGGTGCCTGATTCTTTTTCCTTTGCTCTGCTTCTTTCTTTTTTCCGAGAGTGCCGAGCTGATCGTTTATCACATCGATGCTGGTCTGAATCGAAGTGTAATCCCTATACTGTTCCAGACTGGAATCATAATCCTTTATGATCCTGTTCTTCTCATCGAGTGCTCCATTAATCTCAGACTGTCTGATCTGAAGTTCCTGTATGCGCTTAGTGACTGCCTCCTGATCGTAAGCAACGCTTTTTTCCGTGGCAGCTATCACTGTAAGCTCCGAGGCAATCCTCCTGATCTCGGCATTAATAGCAGCCATATAGCTTTCATCATCACTATCATCAGTGTGAAGCTCTCCTCCGCAAAACGGGCATACTCCATTTGGCGGAAGCTCTTTCACTGCCTTTTCTCCCTTGGCGATGAAATCAAGTCGCTGTAGATCAGCCTTGTACTGGCTGATAAGAGACTCATATCTGTCAATCAGAACCCGGTTGTGTACATCCTCCTGACGATACTCATAAAGCTGTTTCGCGATGGATGTGCTCTCTTCAACGAGCTCCTTTATTTCAGCTTTTATTGTCTGGATATGTTCCGAAAGCTCACTCGCTTTCTATATCCACAGCCGAAAGTGCCTCCAGCTTTTTGATGAAATCGCTGCGTTTCTCAGTAAGCAAAGCGACCTGCTCATCAATATAATCAACCACGGCCTTTTTCTTTGCCGTGGCCACCTCCGGCTTCAGAATCTCCGGTATGCCTCTTTTATAATCCCCGGTAAGCAGGTAAAACAAAGAAGCTAACAGCGGTGTTTCGTATCTGGAGTTCTTTATGACGATGGACTCCGACTTGTCTATTTCGTTCTCATCGGCAAAGAATACATTTGCGATATTCGTCCACGAGATACGCTCCCTGGCATATCGGGCGGACTTTGGGACCTCTATAGTTTCATCAAGGCCGATCACCCTGAGCCACAGATCGTTAAGATACCGTGTACTCTGCTTCTTGTAGTTCGTCGCATAATCGCCATTGTCGATCTCGTCGCTTTCAGCATTTACTGTCACGAACTCCTCATCAAGTTTCCTTGACAAGATGATCCTTCCGAACCGCTTTGTAAGAAATGTCCCTTCAATATCTGTATAACCGGTCAGCGGAGAATACGGCCTCGTATCTGAGCTGAATAGATAATAGATACATTTGAGTATCCACGTCTTCCCAGTGTTTGACCTCCCTCGGATGATGTTCAGACCGTCATTGAAATTGATGACACCGTCAACCTTTCCGCTTCCAGATACGCGAAGACGTTCAATCATAAAGTTTTCCATTTTCTCGCCCTCCCGATTCCGTCGCTTTTTCGTTGATGTATCTTAATATGCTTTCATCCGAGTCTTCTGCAAAACGCCTGCATACGATCTTTGCGCCAACAATGTACGATCTCGCATACGGCGACTGTATATCTCTTACGATTTCCCGACTACGGTCATTGATACTATACATGAGTCCCTGATCGGTGCGTTCAACTTTAATAAAATCATTCCTAACCGAGAGCTTTATAGCCTCGGTTATTTTTTCGCGCTTATTGGCAAATTCCGCGAAGCCGAACGCATTATCACCATGCAGGTTTCTGTCCAGAACCTTACATTTCTTGCCGTAGATGCAGATGAAATCCAGAGCGGCAAGTCTGTCGGCGTTTGCCGGTCCATTCAATGTATCAACAAGAAGCAGAAGACGCAGCATGTTCTCAAATGCCGTATTGAAAACCTTATTCGCCATATGGATCTACCCACGATGTCATCGTCTTGTCGTTCACCAGAATATGAACGATTCCAAGCCTCTCCAGATTTCCGATCAGATTCTTTATCAGCATCAGCTTCGACTTTGTCAGCTGTACGTCAGATATCTTCTTCAATACCTCCAGCAGCCGCCTGTAGCCATTATCGTAATCATCATAGTATGTCGTCTTGATGCCGTGAAAGGCATCTTCCTTCAATATATCGAACTGGTTCTCACCGTCCTCATACACCTCGCTGATGGAACGCTGGATGCTTTCTGCACTGAGATATGCCTTTCGCTGCTCATAGAAGTTCAGCTGATATTTCTTAGGCAGATTCTGTATGTCGTCCACTGATACTGAATCTCTGGAAAGCGCCTCAGCATATGCATCACATAAGGCGGAAATATATCCGGCCTCAAAATCATAAATCTGCGCATCACTCAGCTTGATAGGAAGCTCTATGACATCGCCGTCGATATACAGCTTTCCGTTCTCGCAGTAAATCCGGTCGCCAGCAAGATTTTTTATGCTGGGCTTCGGATCATGAATCGTAAGCTTTATCTCCACGTCATGAATTCCTTTTTTGAGTCCGTGATAAAGCTGATCAAATATGTCCTGAACAGCGGAACCAAGCTCGTCTGTCTTTACGACAAGGCCATGTTTATATAGAAACTTCTGCAGATGCTCCTTGTCTCCGTCGTACAATTCGTCAACCTGCTCGGCAAACTCTGATCCGTCATAAAGGCTGCATATCATGCCCGCGCGGGCCTTTGAAATATATTTATCTCTTCCCTCAAGTATCTGGTCCAGCATGTTGAGGGATATGTTTTTCTGCATTGGATTGTATTCATGAAGATAATCCGCTTCCTGCTCTTCATCATTCATCGGCGGTCGTATTGAAAGCCTGACCAGCGAAATGACGAACTCGCCGTCCCGGCTTTTGGGAGCCATATATGTTTTCAATTCGCTGGCTATCTCATGAAAATACACCGCTGTTCACACTCCTTTTTGACCTCCCAGGTCAAAGCGCGGTCAAACGCATTTTCGACTGTTCAGGTCATTCTCAGTACAATGAAAACAATCAATCACATATGAGAGAAAAACTTTCATCAATTATAGCACTGTTACGAGCGTAATTCAATATTATTCAAAGAACCGCTGATAAATAATTTGTGAACGCAAAGAAAGATTTTACTTATTATAGTTGATTCCTGCTATATCCGTTCACCCCGGCATGCAGAGGTGGCTCGAGTGCCTATAGCGGTGACAACTGAATAACTGTACCAGCCTACGAGCGTGGCTGGCCCATCGAAACGAGTTAAATCCCGTTCCGAGAGGTCAGTCACGCTCTTTTTGCGCTCTGCCTCCGGTTCGGGACCAGCGAACTGGAGGTATCGCAAATGCAAAACAATGTAAACCAGAGTAAAAAATTCCGTATCTATCTCAAGTCATCCCGTCAGTGGGTAGAGGTTTCCGAGGAAGTCTATCGCGAGCACTACCGCTACTATGACGCATTCCGTAAGCGCCATCAGGCACACGGTCAGTGTGCCTGCCCGAAGAATAAGTTCTGGCTCTGCGATGGCGATTGCCTGACCTGCGAGTTCCGCCGGGCCGGTGACATGCTCTCCCTCGATTATGAATCTGAAAACGAGGACGGCGACAGTTGCACGCCGCTGGACAGCATTCCTGATGATGCTCCTCTTATTTCAGATGTTCTCACGGATAAGGATGAGCTCGATCAGCTGTTTTCCCGCCTTCAGGAGCTGATGCCGGAAGCAAAGCAGATCGGCGAGCTTCGCGAGGAAGGTCTCTCGGATGAAGCCATCGCAAAGATTATCGGTATCAAACGGACCACGTTCCGGTCCCGGCTGGATAAGGCCAAGGAGACGCTCTCTAAGGAATTCCCTGACTGGTTCTGATGCCCTGTTCCGGCTGCCCTGTGTGGTGGCCGGAGCTTTTTTCAAAATTTCTTTTTATCCCTTCGTCAAAACGCCTGCCTCGCCTCCAGTGGGAAGTGTAAGGAGCACGAAAACAAGATGCTCCGGATTGGAGGTAAAGCGATGAATACGACACGCAACAGAAGTCCGGCGGACGCAGAGACCATCGCAGTTCTTTACGCGATAAGCCATGTATCCGCAAGACTGGCAAGGAACCTGTCTGTCCTTGCCGCAGGTCAATCCGAGGAAGGAGGAAAAGGAAATGTCAAAAATGGCAGAAATGGATTAGACCATCAAGGCACTGCGCGATGCCGCCGCTGCTATTAACAGCGCGGCCGACTGGCAAAAGCTGAAACAATCCGGTGGTTCTGATGTGTTAGTCGGCTCGGGTGCAGCTAAGGCGAAGAAACTGTTTGATGCAACACAACTGGCAGCCTTTACCCAATATGCGATCGCAAAGGAATATAAAACCTTCGTCATCAAGCGTCGCGATACCAAATATTTAAACTCCTGCCTGCAGGCGGCAAAACCCATGCTGCAATGTAAACCGACAGAGCTCGACAATAATGAATTCTTACTGAACACCCCACTAGGCACATATTATCTGCCCGATGGATTATGTGGCATACACCCGCCAACAGCAACGGATAAAATTACCAAGGTAACGGAGGTTTCACCCGGTGATGCGGGAAAAGATTTGTGGCTTTCTACCATCGATACCTTCTTTTGCAAAGATGCAGAGCTTATCGAGTATGTCCAGCAAATTGTGGGACTGGCTGCTATCGGAAAAGTATACGTGGAAGCCCTTATCATCGCTTACGGTGAAGGTCGTAATGGGAAATCCACCTTCTGGAATGTTATCTCCCGAGTACTTGGCACCTATAGCGGCAACATATCAGCAGATACATTAACTGTCGGCTGCCGCCGGAATGTAAAGCCGGAAATGGCCGAGGCTAAAGGGAAACGGCTGCTTATTGCCGCCGAGCTTGATGAAGGTATGCGGCTCAACACCTCCATCATCAAGCAATTATGCTCAACGGATGCGGTCTTTGCAGAAAAGAAATATAAAGATCCCTTCCAGTTTATTCCCAGCCATACCTTGGTGCTCTATACCAATCACCTACCCCGCGTCGGTGCCAATGATCCCGGTACCTGGCGCAGGCTCATTGTGATACCCTTTAACGCTCGCATTGAAGGAAACAACGATATCAAAAATTATGCAGACTACCTGCTGAAAAATGCAGGCGAGTATGTCCTGACTTGGATCATTGAAGGGGCACAGAAGATCATTCAAAAAAATTTTCAGCTTACCACACCAGCTTGTGTGCGGGAAGCCATCGGCTCGTATCGTGAAAACAACGACTGGCTCGGCCATTTCCTGGATGAGTGCTGTGAGCTTGGTAAAGCCTATCAGGAAAAATCCGGTGATTTTTATACTGCGTATCGAAACTTTTGTAATGTTACCGGTGATTATGTGCGAAATTCTGCCGATTTTTATACTGCCATTGAACAAGCCGGAATCGTACGGTTCAGAAATCGCCAAGGCCGGTTTGTTCGCGGAATACGGCTGACAGAAAAAGCCATTTTAAACTAAAGCGTGACACCTCCGACACCTCCTACCCTAAAGTCTCTATAGGCCCTTAAAAATTAACCCCTATAGGAAGTTATAGTAACCAGGTGTCGGGGGTGTCACACATCTTGATGAAAAGTCGATACTAAACACTCTGACGGAGGAAATCATGCGAGAAAAAATAATCGAACAGCAGCTTGTACAGGCCGTAAAACATAAAGACGGCATCTGTCCCAAATTCGTCTCCCCCGGATATGACGGGATGCCGGATAGATTGGTGCTGCTGCCCCATGGACGCATTGCCTTTGTGGAGCTTAAAGCACCCGGAAAGAAAATGCGTCCGCTACAGGTACATCGGAAGCGCCAGTTAGAAGCACTTGGCTTTCCGGTATACTGCATCGACAATAGTACGCAGATAGGAGGAATACTGGATGCAATACAAGCCCCATAATTATCAAACCTATGCCACAAACTTCATCCTAAAAAATCCAACGGCTGCCATTTTACTGGATATGGGATTGGGAAAAAGCGTCATTACCTTAACCGCTATAGAGCAATTAATCTATGACAGTTTTGACGTCCATCGCGTATTGGTGATTGCACCCCTACGTGTAGCACGAGATACTTGGCCAGCGGAAATTCAGAAATGGGACCATCTGCATGACTTAACGTATACCGTTGCTATTGGTACGGCTACGGAACGAAAAACCGCACTCTTGCAGCAGGTCAATATCCATATTATCAATCGTGAGAATGTGCCTTGGTTGATAAAAGATTCCGGCATCCCCTTTCATTACGACATGCTGGTAATCGATGAGCTTTCTTCATTTAAATCATATCAAGCAAAACGGTTTCGGAGCTTGTTAAAAGTTCGTCCCAAGGTAAACGTATCGTAGGACTGACAGGTACGCCTTCTTCAAATGGCCTGATGGATCTATGGGCAGAGTTTCGCCTGTTGGATATGGGACAGCGACTTGGTCGTTTTATCACCCATTACCGGAGTGAATTTTTCCAACCAGATAAACGGAACCAACAGATGATCTTTTCTTACAAGCCAAAACCCGGTGCGGAAGAAGAAATCTATCGACGTATTGCAGACATCACCATTTCCATGAAAAGCAAGGAGTATCTGACCATGCCAGCATTAGTACGAAATGAAATCCATGTACAGTTATCAAAGCCAGAACGAAACATGTATGACACCATGTGTTCCCAGCTTGTGCTTTCACTAGATGGGAAAGAAATTGATGCCGTAAATGCGGCTGCCCTATCGAACAAGCTATGCCAGATGGCAAACGGTGCCGTCTACGATGAGGAAAAACGAATCATTCCCATTCATGACCGAAAACTCGATGCCCTGGAGGACATTCTTGAAGGTGCCAATGGCAAACCCGTATTGATTGCATACTGGTTCAAGCATGATCTGATACGGATTCAGCAACGGTTTACGGTACGAGAAATCAAGACTTCACAAGATATAACAGATTGGAACGCTGGTGTTATTCCTGTTGCTATTCTCCACCCCGCCTCTGCCGGACATGGTCTAAACCTGCAACAAGGCGGATCCACTCTCGTCTGGTTTGGACTAACCTGGAGCTTGGAATTATACCAACAAACGAATGCCAGACTCTGGCGGCAAGGACAAACCGATACGGTCATCATTCATCACATCCTGACTGCCGGAACCATAGATGAAACCATTATGAAATCATTAAAAGAAAAAAACAAAACCCAGGCTGCACTGATTGAGGCAGTCCGGGCCAACTTGCAAGGAGGCAGCCTATGAGTGTTATCTGGAAATACCTGAATAAACGGAGCGGCGCCATTGATGCCATCCGGGATTACGACAGCATGAAGTTCATCATCGAAAATACCAGCGAGGACATTAAGCAGGCATACGCTGCCATGACCAGCCTGCATCCGTCCGGCTTTGATGGGATGCCGCACTCCAGCAACCCACATGCAACAGAAGATCATATCATCTCCGGACTGGCAGACATCGACATTCTGAAAGAACGGTACCGGCAGGCTGTCGAGTACATGGCATGGTTCTCCAGCCTGCATGGGAAAAGCTGAGCAGCGACGAGCAATACGTGCTGCAAACTTTTTATGCCGACGAGGATGCACAGACGAGTGCCGTCTATGCCATCGCTGATCATTTCCACATCGAGCGGTCGTCTGCCTACAAAAGGAAGAATCGTGCATTAGCTAAGTTTGCTATTCTTTTATTTGGGAAGACATGATGTCCAAAATCGCGGACGCATTTATCCATTTGACGTGTTATACTAATAGCATGAAAGTGTGAGAGAAGCCTTCGAGGGAGCAAATCCTTTGGAGGCTTTTGCTATGTGTTTATTATATTGACATTGTGTTGACATCAGCCAAAAATAATGCTATATTCAAGACAGAAATGGAGGTGTTGAATATGGTAAATACAAATTTGAATATCCGGACGGATAAGGAAGTCAAAAATCAGGCTGAGAAAATATTCAATGCTCTGGGAATGAATATGACGACGGCGGTAAACATATTCTTAAAAACAACGATACGAGAAAATGGCATTCCCTTCCGTCTCACTCTTGACGTTCCTAATGCAACAACTAGATCTGCCATTGAAGAAGGCAAACGAATCGCCATTGATAAAAAAGTAAAAGGGTATACCAATATGACAGATTTGCGTGTGGCCCTTGAAAAATGAAGTACGAAGTAAAATTCACCACTCAATTTAAGAAAGATTTGAAATTGGCAAAGAAGCAGAACAAAGATATAGATGTGCTGTTCTCTGTCATTGAGCAATTGGCCCAAGGAAAACAATTGGATGAAAAATATAGAGACCATGATTTAGGTGGAACATACAAAGGTTGCCGGGAATGCCATATTGATCCAGATTGGCTTCTCATTTATGAAACCAAAGATGATGTACTTGTTCTTCTGCTATATCGTTTGGGCAGTCATTCCCAATTATTTTAGCCACATGAGTAATGTAGCGGACGCATGTATCTGTTCGACGTGGTATACTAATAGCATGAAAAAATGTGAAAAGCCTTCGTGGGAGCAATCCCTTGAAGGCTTTTGCTATGTCTGGAGATGAGTGCTTTGCCTTGGAAACCCAAAAAGCCGTGCGCCTACCCCGGCTGCAGGGAGCTGACCGTGAACCGGTACTGCGAGCAGCACCAAAAATTAATGGACAAACGTTATGACGCGTACGAGCGCAGTCCTGTTGTCAAGAAACGATACGGCAGAGCATGGAAGCGCATCCGGGACCGGTACATCGGAAAACACCCCTTATGCGAGATGTGTCTGAAGAACCACAAGACCACTCCGGCAACGGAGGTGCACCATATCCGTCCCCTCTCCCGCGGTGGCACCCATGACGAGGATAACCTTATGGCATTATGCAAGCCGTGCCACTCAAAGATCACCGCCGAGATGGACGACCGCTGGCATCATGCCAGAAAGGAATACCACTACGAATGACTACGCTCTGCCAGGAGGGGCGGTCAAAATCTCTGGCGCACCCAAATGCTAGACCGGTGCTGGGGTCACACGCACAAAAATTGCAGTTCAAACGGGGGATTTACCGCATGGGAAAGGAGTTGAACAGCCATGGCCAAGGACGGAACCAATCGCGGCGGCAGACGGATCCGCGCCGGAGACAAGCCGGAGGCGCTGGCCGATAAAATCGACAAGGGAAAAGCAGCCACCATTATCGACCTGCCGACGCCTGCCTTAGAAGGTGCCGAGTTAAACGATGCCGCAGATCTCACCGGCGAGGATATGCCGAATCCCAGTGACTATTTGTCTGCCCGGCAGCGGGACGGCAAGCCGCTCGGTGCCGACGACCTGTTTCGCCAGACCTGGAAATGGCTGAAGGACCGCGGCTGCGAACGGCTCGTCAATCCCCGGCTGCTGGAAGCCTATGCCCAGGCATTTGCCCGGTATATCCAGTGCTAGGAAGCCATCAGCACGTATGGACTGCTCGGCAAGCACCCCACGACCGGCGGTGCCATTACCAGTCCGTTTGTGCAGATGAGCCAATCATTTCAAAAACAGGCGAACCTGCTCTGGTACGAGATTTTCGATATCGTCAAGCAGAACTGTACCACAGCATTTGTAGGAAGTCCGCAGGATACGATGATGGAACACCTGTTGCAGGCACGGAAAGGAAAATAATTATGGAATTGATCAAAAAGAACATACAAGACCTTATCCCGGCAGCCTATAATCCGAGAAAGGATTTGCAGCCGGGCGATCCGGAATATGAAAAATTGAAACGCTCGCTGGACGAGTTCGGCTACGTCGAACCGGTTATCTGGAACAAGCGCACCGGCAACGTGGTCGGCGGGCACCAGCGCCTGAAGGTGCTCCAGCAGGAGGGCATCTCGGAAATTGACTGCGTCGTCATCGACATGGACACCGAAAAGGAAAAAGCCCTAAACATCGCCCTTAATAAAATCAGCGGCGATTGGGATACGGATAAATTAGCCCTACTCATTACCGATCTGCAGGGCAGCGACTTTGATGTATCGCTTACCGGCTTTGATCCGGCAGAACTGGACGACCTGTTCAAGGACGATATAAAGAATGGTGTACATGAGGATGACTTTGATGTGGATGCCGAACTCAAAAAGCCGGTATTTTCCAAGGCAGGTGATATGTGGCAGTTGGGAATCCATCGCCTGCTCTGCGGCGACAGCACCCAGCCGGAAACATACCAGCGATTGCTGCAGGGAACACCGGTCAATCTGGTGGTCACCGATCCGCCATATAATGTCAACTACGAAGGCCGGGCCGGAAAAATCAAGAACGACCATCTGCAGAATGACAAATTCTATGAGTTTCTGCTCGCTGCCTTCACCTGCATGCACACCGTCATGGCAGACGATGCCAGCATCTATGTGTTTCACGCCGACACCGAGGGACTTAACTTTAGGAAAGCCTTCTCGGATGCCGGTTTTTATTTATCCGGCTGCTGCATCTGGATGAAACAGTCGCTGGTGCTGGGACGCTCTCCCTATCAGTGGCAGCACGAGCCGGTGCTCTACGGCTGGAAGAAGAAAGGAAAGCACGAGTGGTACACCGGACGGAAGGAATCGACTATCTGGGAGTTTGATAAGCCGAAAAAGAATACGGACCATCCCACCATGAAACCGATCCCGCTTTTAGCCTATCCTATTTTGAATTCCAGCATGACCGGTTGCACCGTACTGGATCCATTCGGCGGCAGCGGCTCAACGCTGCTGGCTTGCGAGCAGACGAAACGACGCTGCTATATGATAGAACTCGATGAAAAGTTCTGTGATGTGATCGTGAAACGTTACATTGAGCAGGTCGGCTCGGACGAACGGGTAACTGTGACACGGAACGGGAAAACGTATACCTATACTGAAATGGAGGCAACATAATGCGTGTATTTATCAACCCCGGGCATGACCGGGAACGGGACAGCGGCGCGGTGAACCCAAACACCGGACTGCGGGAATGTGATGTGGCTGCTACGATTGGCAGTCTCGTCCAAACATATTTGGAGACGGCAGGCTGCGAGGTGCAGCTCCTACAAAGTGATAATCTGGCTGGGGAAACACCGGATCTGCCCTGTGTGGTGGATACAGCAAATACATGGCCTGCTGATGTATTCGTCAGTTTGCATTGCAATGCCGACAGCGGCTGCGCCGGCGGTACAGAAACGCTTATCTATGCCAACAACAGCGGTTCGTCCCCGCAGCTTGCCGCCTGCATTCAGTCGCAGATTGTGCAGAGCCTCGGCACAGTGGATCGTGGTCTGAAGGAACGGCCCAACCTCATCGTGCTGAAGGATACCACGATGCCCGCCGTTCTGGTGGAAACAGCTTTTATTGATAACGAGGATGATGCCGCGCTGCTTACGAATAACGCGGATGATTTCGCCCGGGCCATTGCCCGCGGCATAACAGATTTTGAAGGGAGATAGAAAAAATGGATATTGAAACGATTAAAAATGAAATTAAGGAACATATTTTGGATTCGGTGCAGGAGGATGCCAAGAACGCCACTATTTCCTGGCTCCATACAACGGTGCTTCCGGCAGTAAAGGAAGTAGCAGATGCCTACACAGTAGCCTTGCAGGAATCCGCTGGCAAGGAAACCGGTTGGAACAAGTTCCGTGACCAATGCTTCCTGCCGACACTCATTGACGGTGGCCTGTGGCTGACCGGAAAGCTGCTCGGCAAAATGGCGACAGTACAAGAATAGTACGTGTAATTTATGGTACAAACCCCTTGCTATAATTGCCGGTTAGAGTGATATATGTACATGATAAAAAACGAAAGGGGTTTACTACCATGAAAATTTTGTACCATGCACAAGGAAAAACACGCAAGGAACTGGCCGATGCCATCAGCACCATTACCGGAGCCGCTAAAATGTATCAGGGGATTCCCAGCTACGCCTACGAAATTGATTGTTTTACTGTTGACCGCGACGGCAATCTTAATTTTGATGACATGATTGACAGAAAGGAAATCGAGGATTTGCTTGAAAAACTCGACAGCATGGGATTCCATGCAGAACCAGCCGAACCAATAGTGAAAGAACCTGACGATTCGGCGTCTAAGCAGGAGAATATAGACGACTTGGTGATTGCCATGCCGCGCTCCTTCTTCACCGATACGGCACTGGAAAACCTAAAGAAACTGATCCAGGCCAAGAGCAATCTTATGCTAAAAGTTTTTCAAATCGATGTGCTGCGCATGCAGGTAACGGAAGATAAAGTGTTATTCCCTTGGTTCACCGGCTGCCTGGATGCCGATACGGTCAAAGCCTACACCCATTTCATTACGGCGCTCTGCCATCTGGCAAAGAAGCAGAAAAGGGTACTGGCAACGGAACACCCATCAATCAACGAGAAATACGACTTCCGCTGCCTTCTGCTTCGCCTTGGGTTTATTGGCAAGGAATACAAGGACGAACGGAAGCTGCTCCTGCAGCACCTTTCCGGCTCCTCGGCCTTTAAAAATGGCAGAAAGGAAGAACACCCTGATGAGATATCCGAATAAGGAAAGGCTGGAGCAACTGCGCAGCACATATCCCGCCGGGACGCGGATTGTACTGGTGCAAATGGACGACGCCCAGGCTCCGCCGATCGGCACCAAGGGAACAGTCGTCGGTGTGGATGACACCGGCAGTCTGCTGGTGCATTGGGATAACGGCAGTACGTTGACTGTGCTGTACGGCATAGACCGCTGCCTTACAATCAGAAAGAAATAATCCATATCATCATTACCAAGACTGCCCATTTCGGCGGTCTTTTTTGTTACCGCAAGGGAGGTGACGCTGCTTGCGAACGTTGAAACGCTATCGCTCTACGAAATTCAAGGCCAAGGATTCCAAATACAACAAGACCATGGCGGACTATGCCGTGTCCTTTATCGAATGCCTCTGCCACACCAAGGGCACCTGGGCCGGTAAACCGTTTGAACTGATCGACTGGCAGGAACAGATCATCCGTGATGTGTTCGGCATTTTAAAGCCGAACGGCTACCGGCAGTTCAATACCGCCTACATCGAGATTCCCAAGAAGCAGGGCAAGTCGGAACTGGCGGCAGCGGTAGCCTTGCTTTTATGCTGCGGTGACGGGGAGCAACGCGCCGAAGTGTATGGCTGCGCCGCCGACCGCCAGCAGGCATCCATTGTCTTTGAAGTGGCGGCGGATATGGTACGGATGTGTCCGGCCTTATCCAAGCGGGTAAAACTCTTGGCTTCGCAGAAACGGATCATCTACCTTCCCACGCACAGTTTTTATCAGGTATTATCCGCCGATGCCTACAGCAAGCACGGTTTTAACGTAAGCGACGTGATTTTCGATGAGCTGCACACGCAGCCGAACCGAAAACTGTTTGATGTCATGACTAAAGGCTCCGGCGATGCCCGGACGCAGCCGTTGTATTTCCTTATTACGACAGCCGGAACGGACACCCATTCCATTTGCTATGAAACCCATCAAAAAGCACTGGATATTATCGCAGGCCGGAAGATTGATGCCACCTTCTATCCGGTGATATACGGGGCCAAGGATACCGACGACTGGACGGATGTCAAGGTGTGGAAGAAAGCCAATCCCTCGCTCGGCATTACGGTCGGTATAGACAAAGTTAAGGCGGCCTGCGAGTCTGCCAGACAGAATCCTGCTGAGGAGAATGCATTTAGACAACTGCGTCTGAACCAATGGGTCAAGCAGGCAATCCGCTGGATGCCGATGGACAAGTGGGATGCCTGTGCCTTCCCCGTACAGCCGGACGAATTAAAAGGACGCGTCTGCTACGGCGGACTGGACTTATCCTCCACAACGGATATTACAGCTTTTGTGCTGGTGTTTCCGCCGCAGGATGAAGTAGACAACTATGTCGTGCTTCCCTACTTCTGGATACCGGAGGAAAACGTGTCCCTTCGCGTCCGGCGGGACCATGTCCCCTATGACGTATGGCAGAAACAGGGATTCCTGCACACGACGGAAGGAAACGTCGTCCACTACGGCTACATCGAAAAGTTTATCGAAACGATGGGCGAACAGTACAACATCCGCGAGATCGCCTTCGACCGCTGGGGCGCGGTACAGATGGTGCAGAATCTCGAGGGCATGGGATTTACCGTCGTACCGTTCGGACAGGGGTTCAAAGATATGAGTCCCCCCACCAAGGAACTGATGAAGCTGACACTGGAAAAGAAGATCGCCCATGGCGGCCATCCGGTACTGCGCTGGATGATGGACAATATCTTCATCAAATCCGATCCGGCGGGAAATATCAAGCCAGACAAGGAGAAATCCACCGAAAAGATCGACGGTGTCGTAGCTACGGTTATGGCACTCGATCGTGCCATCCGCTGCGGCAATGACAACAGTGAAAGCGTATATGACCAAAGGGGGTTATTGATTTTATGAGTATATTCCAACGTATATGAGGAAAAAAGTCACGCGACAAGCCGAAGAACTACCTGTCTACGGCCTTTACGTTCCTGTTTGGCCCGACCTCCTCCGGAAATGTGGTGACGGAACGGACAGCTATGCAGACAACAGCAGTTTATGCCTGCGTCCGGGTGTTGTCAGAGGCTATCGCCGGACTGCCGCTTAATCTATACCGTTATACACCGGATGGCGGCAAGGAAAAGACCATCAATCATCCGCTGTATAGGTTGCTTCATGATGCCCCCAATCCGGAGATGACGAGCTTTATCTTCCGGGAAACGCTCATGAGTCATCTTCTCTTGTGGGGCAATGCCTATGCACAGATCATCCGGAACGGCACCGGGCAACCGATTGCACTGTACCCGCTGCTTCCCAGCAAAATGGATGTCAGCCGGGCCGCAAACGGACAGCTTATCTATACCTACTCCAAGGACTCGGACGAGTTCGGTGCGGATAACCGCTGCCAGCAGATTTTCCTGTCGCAGGATGAGGTGCTGCATGTTCCGGGTCTCGGGTTTGACGGACTTATCGGTTACAGTCCAATTGCCATGGCCAAGAACGCCATTGGCATGTCGCTGGCAGCCGAGCAGTACGGTGCGTTATTCTTTGCCAACGGTGCTACACCGGGCGGCATCTTAGAACATCCGGGCATCGTGAAAGATCCGGTCAAACTGCGGGAAAGCTGGCATGCCCAATTTTCCGGCACGAACCGGCACAATGTAGCCGTGCTGGAGGAAGGCATGACCTTCCAGCAGTTATCCATCCCGCCGGATCAGGCGCAGTTCCTCGAAACGCGGAAGTTCCAGATCGACGAAATCGCCCGTATCTTCCGGGTGCCGCCGCATATGGTCGGGGATCTGGAAAAGTCCACCTTCTCCAATATCGAGCAGCAGTCGCTGGAATTTGTCAAATATACCCTCAATCCTTGGTGCGTCCGCTGGGAACAGGCCATGAACCAGCAGTTGGTATTGCCATCGGAACGCTCGCAGGTCTTTACGAAGTTTAATGTGGACGGTCTGCTGCGCGGCGACTACCAGAGCCGCATGAACGGGTATGCCATCGGCAGGCAGAACGGCTGGCTCTCCGCCAACGACATCCGGGAGCTTGAGGATATGAACCGCATCCCTGCCGAACAGGGCGGCGATACGTATCTGGTCAACGGTAATATGCTGCCGCTGGATCAGGCAGGAAAATTTTATACCGAAAGCGAGGGAAAAAACAAATGAAGAAATTCTGGAACTGGAATACCGACAATGATGCCGGACGCATCCTTACCATTGACGGTACCATTGCCGAGGAAAGCTGGTTTGATGACGACATAACGCCGAAGCTGTTTAAAAACGAGCTGGCATCCGGGAAGGGCAATGTCACCTTGTGGCTGAATTCGCCCGGCGGCGACTGCGTAGCAGCCAGCCAGATCTATGCCATGCTGATGGATTATGCCGGTCAGGTTCACGTCAATATCGACGGGATTGCGGCTTCGGCTGCCTCCGTGATTGCTATGGCAGGCACAACCGTCAATATGGCACCGACCGCACTGATGATGATCCACAATCCGTTCACGATCGCCATGGGCGACACCGATGAAATGGAACGAGCCATCGCTATGCTGTCAGAGGTAAAGGAATCCATTATCAATGCGTATGAATTAAAGACCGGACTCTCCCGCACCCAGTTATCCCATCTGATGGATGCCGAGACCTGGATGAATGCGGGAAAAGCAATCGAACTCGGCTTTGCCGACAGCATTTTGACTGATAGTGATAGCAAACAAATGCATGATGCTGCCAGTATGGGAAGTTATTCTTTTTCCCGGCGGCAGGTCACCAATGCGTTGTTGAACAAAGCCATCGCCAAGAAATCAAGGATAAAAACAGAGTCACATATATCCGTAGCGTCGCTGCAGCGGCGACTGTCGCTCTTAACACATTAAATGGAGGTACCAATATGAGTAAACTATTAGAACTGCAGGAAAAACGTGCTAATATCTGGGAGCAGGCCAAGGCATTCCTGGATGAAAAACAGGCAGCCGGTGACACGCTTTCCACCGAAGATGCCGCCACCTATGACAAGATGGAAGCCGATGTCATGGCGCTGGGCAAGGAAATCGACCGACTGAAAACGCAGGCTGCCATCGATCTTGAATTAAGCAGGCCGGCTTCAACCGCTATTGTGAACAAGCCTGCAAAACAGGATGTAACTAAGCATGGCAGGTTCAGCGACGCCTATGCACCCGCCTTTTGGGACAGCATGCGCGGCAAGTCCCGTCCGGAAATCCGCAACACCTTAAAGGAAGGGGCCGATCCACAGGGCGGCTACCTCGTACCGGACGAATTCGAACGAACGCTGATCCAGATGCTGGCCGAGGAAAATGTGCTGCGCTCTTTGTCTCATGTGATCCAGACCGCCAGCGGCGACCATAAGATTCCGGTTGTTGCCAGCGAGGGAACTGCTGCATGGACGGATGAAGAAGCAGCCTACACTGAAAGCAACACCACCTTCGGCCAGGTATCCATCGGGGCGCATAAGCTGGGTACGCTCGTCAAGGTATCCGAAGAACTGTTGAACGATTCTGCCTTCGACCTGGAAGGATACATGGCGCAGGAGTTCGCCAGAAGGCTGGGCAATGCCGAAGAAGAAGCCTTCCTCACCGGCACCGGAACGGATCGTCCGTCCGGCATTCTCGTCGATACTGCCGGTGCTTCGGATGGCTCGACTGCCGCCTCTGCTACGGCGATTACCTTTGATGATTTGATTGAGTTGTACTATTCGCTCCGCGAACCGTACCGCAAATCGGCTACATTGCTGCTGCATGAAAGCACCGTAAAGGCCATCCGGAAGCTGAAGGATACGCAGGGCCAGTATATCTGGCAGCCTTCCGTCAGTGCCGATGTGCCGGATAAGATTCTGAACTGCCCTGTCGTCACCAGCCGGTATATGCCGCAGATGGCAGCCGATGCCAAGACGGTGCTGTTCGGTGATTTCTCCTACTACTGGATTGCCGACAGGCAGGGCCGCACCTTTAAGCGTTTGAACGAATTATACGCGGTTACTGGTCAGGTCGGTTTTCTCGGCTCTCAGCGCGTCGATGCCAAGATCGTATTACCGGAAGCCATCAAGACGCTCAAACAGGCCAGCAAATAACAGAAGGAAGGTGGCAGCATGGCAGTAACACGGGACGAAGCTAAATTATACCTGCGTATTGATAACGATGTAGAGGATGCCTTGATCGACAGTCTGATTCAGTCCTCCACGACGACGGTAGAAAATGTACTGCGCCATCCGCTGAGCGACTACACGACACTGCCGGAGGACATCAAGACGGCCATTCTGTATGGTGTGGCTTATCTGTATGAGAACCGGGATACGGCGGACTTCGATGCCATGATCAAGCTCATGAGGGCCATGCTGTTTTCCTATCGGGATGAGGTGTTCTGATGGATATCGGGGAAATGAAGCAGCGGATTGAGTTTATGGTGGAGGAGAATGTCTCTGATGGGCAGGGCGGGTATGATACCACGCTGGTCAGCAAGGGCAGTACCTGGGCCAAGGTAACCAATATCCACGGCGGGGAGTATTTTTTTGCCGCAGCCGTCCATCTGGAAAAGGATGTGTCATTTGTTATCCGATACCGCTCGGATATCTCGGAAAAATGGAACATTAAGTTCCGCGGGCAGAAGTATAACATCCAGTTTATCGATAATGTGAAATACGGGGACCAGTATCTGGAAATCAAGGCTACCCTGGCGGGGTGATGCGAATGACATGGAATGAAATACGAATCGGGTGTGCGGTGATCGGTGCCTGGCTGGGATGGTTCATCGGCGGCTTTGACAATCTGCTCTATGCCCTGCTGACATTCGTCTGTCTGGATTATGTTACCGGTGTATTATGTGCCTGCCGGGAACGGCAGCTATCCAGTGAGATCGGCTTTATGGGCATCTGCCGGAAGGTGCTTCTTTTTGTGCTCGTCGGTGTGGCCCATACGCTGGATGAGACAATGCTCGGTTCCGGCAGCGCCTTGCGGACTGCCACCATCTTGTTCTATCTGTCCAACGAGGGACTTTCCATTGTGGAAAATGCCGCACGGATGGGACTTCCCATACCGGATCGGCTGCAGGAAGCATTGAAGCAGCTGCGAAAATAAAATAAGAATATATACCATGGACCTGCTGGAGTCTCATCACTCTGGCAGGTCCTTTTTTTATTTGCTTAAATGCATTTTTTCCTATTTCAAAAGAAAGTAGAGATGGAATAATTGTCGAAGATGGTGAAAAAGTTAAGTGCTTGGTCAAAAATTATCATGAATGGGAATTAATTTCTCTCCCATAATTGAAGGACAGGCGATACAGGCTTGCAAATGTTCATTCAATAGTATATAATAGTCGTATAACCGAATATTCGGTTATACGACTATTATATACTACGAAAGGAAGATTCATAGATGCAGACAATAGTTAATGTATTAAAGGCATTATCTGATGAAACTCGGTTACGAATTTTAAATTTATTATATGAACAGGAACTGTGTGTATGTGATGTTATGGAAACGTTACAGATTACGCAGACTAAAGCTTCCCGGCATCTTTGTTATCTTAAAAATGCGGGATTAGCAGCTGACCGCAAGCAGGCACAATGGGCGTATTATTCAATATTGCGGGATGAACGGCTGAAGTTTCTGGATAGTCTAGTGTATGATAATTTAAGAAGCATAGAAATATATCAAAAAGATATACAGCATTTGAATGCATGGCTGCAACGGAAAAATATGTAGAAGCCGGTTTTGTTTTTTAGTTTAAGAAAACTTTATTTATAGTAGAAAAGGGGCGACAGTAATGATGGAAATTAAAATATTAGGTTCCGGGTGTGTCAATTGTAAAAAACTCGAAGAAAATGCACAAAAAGCGGTTCGTGAATTACAAGTTGATAGTACGATTATTAAAGTACAGGATATCCGCGAAATCATGAAATACGGTGTTATGCGGACTCCGGCTATTGTAATCAATGAAAAGGTGAAAATGGCGGGGAAGGTATGCACGGCAGAAGAAATCAAGCGATATATTGCCGAAGAACAATGATTTTCATCATAATGGGCAAGACGGAGGTGCACTATGTTTGATTGGCTGCAGGTAATTGCTGATTTTTTAACCTATACGGCGCTGGGGCTTTTGCCGGAGAGCAAACTGGGCAGTGCTGTTAATTTCTTTATTTTTGATACAGTGAAAATACTGATACTTTTGATGATTATTATTTATGCCATTACATTTATTCGCAGCTACTTTCCTCCGGAAAAAACAAAAAAAATTCTTTCTCATACAAAAGGAAATCAAGTAGTTGGACATGTCTTGGCGGCTCTGCTGGGAATCGTAACGCCTTTTTGTTCTTGCTCTGCAGTTCCTCTTTTTATCGGGTTTGTAGAAGCGGGAATTCCCTTGGGTGTGACTTTTTCGTTTTTGATTGCGGCACCTATGGTAAATGAAATTGCCGTAGGTCTTCTGTACGGGTTGTTTGGCTGGAAAATTATGTTAATTTATATTTTATCAGGAGAAATTATTGCTGTGATAGGGGGTATGATTATCGGCAGGATGAAAATGGAAAAATTTGTAGAAGCATATGTTTATGAAATGCAAAATATACCCAGCATGGAAATTGTTGAACCGTGTATGAAGGATAGACTATATGATGCGTGGATTTTTACTCGTGATTTAATTAAACGCATATGGATCTATGTTCTTATTGGTATTGCTATCGGCGGGTTTATCCATGGCTGGATTCCGGCGGGAACCTTGGCGCAGTATGCAGGAAAAGACAACCCCTTTGCTGTTCCCATTGCTGTATTGATTGGAATACCGCTGTACTCCAATGCGGCGGGTGTTATTCCGTTAGTCAGCGAGTTGACTAGAACCGGTGTTTCCATGGGAACGGCGCTTTCGTTCATGATGGCAGTGACCGCGTTAAGTCTTCCGGAAGCGATTCTTCTAAAACAGGTACTCAAACCGCGTCTGCTGGTTATCTTCTTCGGCGTCGTTGGAATAGGTATTATCTTTACAGGCTATTTATTCAATTTTTTGCTGTAACATGGTGTGATACGGCAGATGTATATTTTGATAGAGGGGGATGCTGGCATGAAAATAGGTTTGATCAGATGTTTGCAGATAGAGAGGATATGTTGTTGGACGACTCTTTGTTTGAAAGCTATAAAAGAACATGTAGGAGCGTTTCAAGATATCCCTTTCAAACGCATGTAGGGATTCATCACGGATGCATTCGCAATACTGGTCCTTCCAGTGTGTTACGAACTGCCACCATCTTGTTCTACTTGTCCAACAAGGGGCTTTCCACTGTGGAAAATGTTGTACGGATGGGACTTCCCATACCGGATCGACTGCAGGAAGCATTGAAGCAATTACGAAAATAAAATAAGAATATATACCATGGACCTGCTGGAGTCTCATCACTCTGGCAGGTCTTTTTTTTATGTCTTGGGTTCGAATAGCAGCTTATTTCATCGACTACAGATATAAGGGCTAACAAAATAGGTTTACTTTCCCCTATTTCATGGCCTATCTGTAAGGAGATGATTTGCCATGAACGAACAACTAAGCAACCATACACTCGAAGCAAATAAGCTACAAGCCGAAGCAAGGTCAATATCACAGGAACAACTGCAGCACGAAGTCGATTATGTCCGTGCCCAACACATACTGCAGTCCCTATTCCATAAAGGCCTGCTTTCTGCTAATGAATTTTCCAAAATAACGGCAGTAAACCGAAAAACATTTTCACCGGTATTAGCGGCTATATTGCCCTCTATTCCTTGATATATCCGGCATATAGAGGTACTATGTCACACTACAAGGAGGTGAAAATCCATGAAAACGGTGACAAAAATCGGAGGCCAGCTTGTATTTCCTACACCAAAACATAAGCTGCGGGTAGCGGCCTACTGCCGGGTATCCACTGATAGTGAGGAGCAATTAGTCAGCCTTGCCACACAACGAAAGCACTATGAAAGCTACATTACAGCAAATCCGGACTGGGAGTTTGCCGGTATTTATTATGATGAAGGCATTACCGGCACGAAAAAAGAAAAGCGTCCGGCCCTACTCCGCCTGATAGATGATTGCGAGCATAAAAAAATAGACTTCATTGTGACAAAGTCTATCAGCCGGTTTGCCCGCAATACCACCGATTGTCTGGAACTGGTCCGTAAATTACTGGAGCATACCGTTTATATTTATTTTGAAAAGGAAAACCTGAATACCGGATCGATGGAAAGCGAGCTCATGCTATCGATTCTAAGCGGCCTAGCGGAAAATGAATCGGTATCGATTGCCGAAAACAGCACCTGGTCCATACAGCGCCGTTTCCAAAATGGCACCTTTAAACTTGCTTACGCCCCATATGGGTATGATGTAATAGAGGGAAAACTGGTGCTGCAGCCGGAGCAAGCTACAATTGTAAAAGCTATGTTTGATCAAACACTCGCCGGTATTGGCACGGATGCCATTGCCAAGGAATTAAATGCAAAGAAAATTCCGGCTAAACGCGGTACCCATTGGACTGCAACAACCATTCGCGGCATATTGAAAAACGAGAATTACACTGGGGATGCTATTTTCCAGAAAACCTATACCGATTCACATTTTAATCGTCATCATAACCATGGTGAGAAAGATAAATACCGGGTGGAACACCACCACGAAGCTATCATCACCAAGGACATATTTGAAGCGGCCCAGCAGGTCATCCGGCAGCGTGGCAAAGAAAAAGGTGCGCTGCCACAGAATAAAAAGTACCAGAACCGTTATCCGTTTTCTGGTGTCATTCGATGTCATCAATGTGGTGCTACCTTCAAGCGGCGGATCCAAGGCGGTCGCAATTCCTATATAGCTTGGTGCTGCGCCACCCATGTAGCAGATGCCACAAAATGCTCGTTAAAATACATCAAAGAAACGGCACTGGAATATGCCTTTGTTACGATGATGAATAAGCTCATCTTTGGTCATGCCTTTGTTTTAAAACCGCTGCTTGCTAGTTTGCGTACCCTCCATTCGAACGACAGCATCACCGTCATTCAAGATTTAGACACAAAGCTGGCGGAAAATGCCGAGCATCAAAAAACACTGGCGTACCTGCTGACAAAAAAATATCTAGAGCCTGCGATGTACCAGAAAGGAAATAACGAGCTACTGCAGGAAGCTGAACAATGGCAGCACCAAAAAGATTCCCTTGTAGATTTTTTGAATGATGATAATAAAACGGTCCATGAAACGAGAGAATTACTGCAGTATACTTGTAAGGCGAAAATGCTAACGGGCTTTGACGAAGCAGTATTCCAACAATTTGTAGAACAAATTCTGGTCTACTCTCGAACGAACATCGGCTTTAAGCTAAAATGCGGCATTACGCTACGGGAAAGGCTGGTGTAAGCTATGAGCCATACACCGTTTGGGTACCGGATTAAAAATGGCAAAGCAATAGTGGATGTGGAGGAAGCCGAAAAAATACGAGTGCTGTTCCAAGCCTATCTTGCCGGGGCTGCACTGACTACGGCTGCGAAAGAGGCAGCGATCCACGCCTTCCACAGTGGTATCCGCCATATCCTGCAAACGACGCATTATATCGGTGATGATTATTATCCGGCTATTATTGATGCCGATACGTTTACTGCGGCACAAAAGGAAATCACCAGCCGGGCCAAAAAACTGGGGCGCATCCGGGAACCTAAAAAAGCGTCACCGGTTCTATACCCCACCACCTTCTCCCTTGCAGAAAAAACGCAAACCTATACTGATCCATTTCAGCAAGCTGAATATGCCTACAGTTTAATAGAAAGTGAGGAATCCATATATGGAATTACAGACGCGGAATGTCACGATCATTCCGGCACGAACCTATCTACACCGAAGCCATACTGAAGAAAAGCCAAAATGCCGTGTGGCTGCTTATTGCCGGGTTTCTACCGACAGCGACGAGCAGGCCACCAGTTATGAAACACAAATTGAGCACTACACCACCTACATCCACAATCATCCAGACTGGAAATTAGCCGGGATCTACGCTGATGATGGGATATCCGGTACCAATACCAAAAAGCGGGATGAATTTAATCGCATGATCGAAGATTGCATGGCAGGTACGATTGATATGATTATTACCAAATCCATCAGTCGATTTGCCCGCAACACGCTGGACTGCCTAAAATACATCCGGCAGTTAAAGGACAAGCACATTCCCGTCTTTTTTGAGAAGGAAAATATTAATACGATGGACTCTAAAGGCGAGGTGCTGCTTACTATTATGGCATCCCTAGCCCAGCAAGAAAGCCAATCCCTAAGCCAGAATGTGAAGCTGGGCCTGCAGTACCGCTACCAACGGGGTGAAGTACAAATCAACTGCAATCATTTTCTCGGTTATGCCAAGGATGAAAATAAACACATGGTCATAGTTCCGGAGGAAGCAGAAATCGTAAAACGCATTTACCGGGAATACCTTGAAGGTGCCAGTATGCTAAAAATCGCCCGCAATTTAACAGCGGACGGGTTAAAAAACGGTGCTGGTCACACCAAATGGCGAGACAGTAATATCAGACAGATTTTGCAAAATGAAAAATATATGGGTGATGCCCTCTTGCAAAAAACCTATACGGTGGATTTCCTTACCAAAAAGCGCGTCAAGAATACTGGCATCATGCCACAGTATTATGTAAAAGATAACCATGAGGCCATTATCCCCCGCGACATATTTCTGCAGGTGCAGGAAGAAATGGTACGGCGAAGTTCTATTCACTTGAAAAACGGGAGGAAGTTGACCTACAGCAGCAACCATTGTTTTTCCCAACGGATACGCTGTGGTAAATGTGGCGAGATATTCCGCCGGATACACTGGAACAACCGAGGAAAGAAATCCATCGTCTGGCGCTGTGTCAATCGAGTAGACCATACAGGTAAATGCGATGCCCGCACCATATCTGAATTTGCACTCGAGCAGGTCTGTCTAACAGCCATCAATCAGGTGCTATGCGGAAAGAAGGATTTTCTTGCCATGCTGCAGCATAATATCGAAACCGTTCTCAGCCATAACAATGATGAAACGCTGGCAACTATCGATACCCGATTGGAAGAACTGCAAACACAGCTTGTAAAGTTAGCAAGTTCCAAGGCTGGCTACGACGATGTTGCCGAAGAAATCTACCACCTGCGCGAACAAAAACAGCAAGCGCTGGCGAAAAATGCCAATCAGGATGAAATCCGCAGCCGTATAGAAAATATGGCTACATTCCTAAAAACAACATCCACTGCCATCACCCAGTTTGATGATTACCTCGTCCGGCAGCTAATTAAAACCATTACGGTGTTTGAGGATAGCTGTACCGTAGAATTCAAATCGGGTGTGACAGTGGATGTGGAGAAATAATCATAAACATAACAAAATGTTCCCTATAAAATTTTAAACATAAGATTGCTCACAAAAGTATTAATCAAATTGCTCAAGCAAGACAATCTTCAATACCATATTTTAAAATCAATCTTGCAAACTGTGTCCCATTAATAAGAATAATATCATGTGATTCAGCCATCATTTTGGCTTCCTTGTCAAAACAGTCTGTTGTATTAATCAATATGCAAATAGCTGATAAATTATCAGTCCTTTTCTGTTCTATCAGTTGTTTAATTCCATCTATTGCATTAGCATCATGGCCTCGTTTGTTTTTAGCTTGAATCCAGACTTGAGGAAAAGGTGTATCTTCTAAAATACCATCTAAAAGTGGAACAGATGGCATAGCAAACACTAAATCAATATCGCCACCTTTGTTATTATGCCGATTTCTTTTGATGAGTGTAAAACCATTTTTTTCGAACAACGATTGAATTAACTTTTCTAATTTATCTGCTCCCCAATTATTAATTGTATTGGGAATCCATTTTTTTAAGTCTTTAAAGGGTTGAGAATCCTCCAACCCTAATGCTGCTAGTTCATCTTGGGATGTTGTTAAATTCTTATTAGAATCTTGCAATAACGTATTAATTGCATTTTGAAATTTTTTATCATATACACTGTTGATTGGAGATCGATAAGCACCAAATTTTTTGACTATTTTCCGGCTATCATCAGAATAGTCATAACCAACAGTTTTTTTATATTCCACAGGAATAATATGGCGGAAATCATCACCATTGTTAAATTTAGAATTTAAATCATCATCAAACCGATATGATCCATTTACAGTAAGGATTAAAAATTGTCGCCAATCTGGTGCTTTAGGGACAACAATAATATCACCATTGTTAAAATCCAACATTTTGCTAAGTGAACTATATTTTCGTTTACAATACGATATCTCACTACCTGGCCATATTTTATCCCATGCTTTCAAAAACGCAGATTCATCTTGATCAACCCTCAAGCTGTCTGTTCCCTGCTGCATTCCCCATCCTTGACGAAGTTCACCTTTATCAATAGCGGATCTAACAAGTGGCTGCCATGACTCTTCATAATTGATTCTAAAAACGTAGTATTTCGGCATTTTATATGCATCTCCTATTACAAGAAATACATGAATATGAATAAATAAATATTATAAACCTAAAAATTACACCAGCAATTTTTGCTTGCAGCGTCAAAAAATTTTATATTCATAGTTCTATTTTCTCTCTTTAACATACTCGCGATCCGTTTTTGTTCATCTATAGGTTCCGGATTACTTCCGAGATACATAGAAATATATACATTATAAGTAGCAAATATATTTATTATTCAAATTGATTGTTTAGCAGTTTTGTCAGCCCTATCTCAATAACATATATTTCGGCGGATTGTATAATTAAGTTGAACACTTAAAAATCCATAGCGAACCCTTGTGGT
>ENA-OWPP01000542-OWPP01000542.1-human-gut-metagenome-genome-assembly--contig:-NODE-542-length-42692-cov-7.420222_pt1 | contig 42692 bp, 38 predicted proteins | sample MGYA00248265_ERZ651848 | MGnify/ENA primary metagenome ERZ651848 (study PRJEB26924, sample SAMEA4378233) | human gut metagenome | biome: human gut; feature: human-associated habitat; material: faeces...
TTTTCGGCGACGTACACGCCGCCGCCGAAAATGATTACAGTCCCTTTCGCGCCCATAGGGCGCGAAACTCTACGAGGTTTTTTGAAAAGCTGAGGAAGTCAGGCGAAAGCCTGACTTCCTCTCGTTTATGTGGTTTATTGCAGCAGCGTGTTCTCGTGGTCGGCGCTGCTGGTGTCGGTGCTGAGAGCAAAGTAGGAGTCCAGCACGTCCTTGGCTATGCCGATGAGGTTGGAGCCGGCCTGGGCGCGGGCTACGACTATGGCGACGGCGATCTGGGGGTCGTCGTAGGGCGCATAGCAGATGAAGATACCGTTGTTGGTCCTGCCCTCGCCGCGCTGGGCGGTGCCGGACTTGGCCGCCACGCCTATGCTCTGGCCGTTGTACGAGTAGTTGCTGAAGGTGGCGTAGGCGTTGTAGGACGAGCTGTTGACGTCGTGCGTGAACAGGTACATGCCGTACTGCACGGCAGCCCAGTTGTAGTCGGCGGAGTCGACGGTGCTGAGCACCTCGGTCTCGCCCTCGTAGAGCTGGCGGGAGTAGTCAAAGCTGCGCACGCTCTTGAGTATGCTGGCGCTGTGGCGGGTGCCGCCGTTGGCGATGGCCGCGCAGTACTCTGCCAGCTGCAGCGGGGTGAACGTGCTCTCGGACTGGCCGATGCCGGCCTGCAGCGTGTCGCCGTACACCCACTCGTCCACGTCGTAGCTGAGGTGGTCGTCGGGGTTGGCCATGTGGCCGGTGGACTCGGCCAGCTCTATGCCCGTGCTCTCGCCCAGGCCGAAGTTCTTGGCGTAGTCGACCATGATGTCTATGCCCATCTGGTCGGCCACGGAGTAGAAGAAGTAGTTACAGGAGTCGCGCAGCGCCTCGGAGACGTTGTCGTTGCCGTGGGTGAGCTCCATGTCGGTCCAGATCCAGCACTCGGGGGCGTAGCCCTGGTCGGCGTACTTGGAGAAGATGCCCAGGCAGTCTATGCGCGTCTCGGTGTTGATGATGCTCTCGCTGAGCGCCGCCAGCGCGGTGAGGGGCTTGAACGTGGAGCCGGGGGCGTAGGCGCCGTTGAGCGCGTAGTTGTACAGCGGCTGAGGCGTTTCGGGGTCGCCCTCGTTGGCGGTCAGCTCCGTCCAGTCCTCGATGACGGTGGAGGCGTCAAAGGTGGGGTGGCTGGCTATGGCCAGCGGGTTGCCGGACTTGACGTCCACGACGACCACGGCGCCCTCCTTGATGTCCTCCTTGATGTCCTCGGTGCGGCCCTCCTGCTGAGCCTTCAGGTTGTCCTGGGTGCGCTTCTGCTGCAGGCTGATTATGCCGTTTTCCAGCGCGCGCTCCACGGCCTCCTGGAGCTGGATGTCGATGGTCAGGTACACGTGGTTGCCGGGCACGGGGTCTTCCAGGTAGGTGGTGTTCACCACGGTGCCGTCGGCGTTCCGCTCCACACGGCTGCTGCCGTCGGTGCCGTGCAGCCAGTCCTCAAAGGCGGACTCGGCTCCGGACTGGCCGACCTTGGTGTCGTAGTTGTAGCCGCTGTTGTCGCCGACCATGTACTGCTCCATCTGCGCCTCGGTCATGTTGCCGACATAGCCGAGCACGTGGGCGGCGTACTGCGTGTTGTACTCGCGCACATAGCTGCTTTCGACCTCGATTATGCTGCCGACCACGCCCATGATCTCGCTGATGAGGTCGATGCTGGCGTCCTCGACGAAGATGTAGTCGCTGGTGTTGATGGCGTAGCGCACGTTCAGCGCGTAGCGCACGGCGCTTATCTTGCGCATGTCCTCGGCGGAGTAGCTGTTGTCTATCTCGTAGCGGGTGCGGAAATAGCTCATCAGCTCAACGGCGGTGGTGTCCTCGTCCAGCTCGTGGCGGGAGAAGTAGGCGTTGAGCAGCGTGCGCTGGAAGGCCGTCATGTTGGTGTACTCGAAGGGGGGAGAGTCGGTGATGGGCAGGTCGTCGGTGAACTCGTCCCCGGCCTGCTCGACGATGTTCACCATCTGGAGTATGACAGCGTTGGGGTCTTCCTCCTCGAACAGGGCGGTGGTGTTGATGACGAGGTTGTAGCACTCGCGGTTGGACACCAGCACGCGGCCGTAGCGGTCGAGGATGTTCCCTCGCGCGGCCGTGACGGTCTCGTTCGTATAGCTGCGGTTGGCGCTCTCGTCGGCGTAGGCCGAGCCGTTGAGGATCTGCACCTGGTAGAGCGTGCCGACGCAAAGCGCCATGAGCAGCGCGACTATGAGGCCGAAGGCCACGACTCGAGAGGTTTTGATTTTACTTCCCATGTAGTGTTTCCTTTCTCCGTGGGTATGCGGTTACACTATCACACCTATATCTTTTTCCTGCCTATCGCCCTGCAGGGGAAATAGAGCGCCGCGGCCATGGGCATGGACCAGAGCGTCTGTATTATCGCCGTGCGCAGCATGGGCAGCAGCGCGTTGCCGGTCAGCAGCAGCTCCAGCATCTGCGCCGCGGCGGTTACCGCGAACGCGACAAGGCACATGATGAGGTACGCGAACAGACTGGCGTTGACGAACCAGCGTGTGAACACGCCGGAGAAGAAGCCCAGCAGCGGGAACAGCACCGTAAAGAGCGCCACGTTGTCGTAGCTTATGTCGGTGAGGAAGCCCGTCACCAGTCCCAGCGCCGCGCCCCAGACGCCGCCTTCAAACGCGCCTATGGCCACGACCACGGCGGGCATGAAGAACATCTTCACTCCGAACAGCGGTATGGCGGAGAAGAACGTGTCCTGGAAAAACTGCGCGACAAAAATATACGCCAGGTACAGCAGGGCGCGCCGTATCTTCTCCAGATTTATCAGATCCCTAAGCATCTCAGCCCTCCGTGGTCGGGGTCACGCTCGGCTGCGGGCTGACGTCCGGGCTCGGGCTGGGGCTGGCCTCCGGCGTGGTGTCCTGGCCGGAGCTGTCCGAGCTCTGGCCGAAGTCCTTGATTATGAAGACCTGCACCAGGGAGTCGAGGTTAGCCGAGGGCGTGATGATGCCGTACTCGGTCTGGCCTGCGGCCTCGGTCTGTATGCTGGTCACCGTGCCGACGACAAGCCCGGAGGGGATCTGGTCGCCGGAGCCGGAGGTCAGTATCTCGTCGTCGAGGAAGAGCTGCGCGCCCTCGGTCAGCCATGTGACGCTCACCTGACCCTGCCGCATGAGCGCGTAGTCGCCGACGAGCATGGCCGCCGAGCCGTTGGTGCCGACCAGCGCGCCGATACGGGTGTTGACGTCGATGACCGTGCTGACCGTGGCCGAGGACGTGGCGACCTCGGTCACCTGCCCGACCAGCGCGCCGGTCTCGTCTATCACCGCGTCGCCGACCTCGATGCCGCTGGACGAGCCCTTGCTTATCATAAAGCTGTGCTCAAAGTTGGAGGCGTTCCAGGAGGTGATTCGCGCCTGCTCCATGACGTAGTCCGAGTGGTCCTCGGCAAAGCCCAGGAGCTGCTCGTACCGGCGGTTCTCCTCCACGGCCTCCTGCCCGGCGCGCACCTCCTCCTGCGCCTCGGCCAGCTGCATCTGCGTGGCTTCAAGCTCCGCCTGGAGCTGCTCGTACTCAAAGATGTAGCCGTATAGGCCGTCGAGCAGGCTGCCCGCAGCCGTGGCGGCCTTGTTTATCGGCTCGCGCACGGCCAGGATGATGTTGGTCAGGAAGCCCGCGCTGCCGCCCAGCAGCTGCGAGGACACCGAGACCACCAGCAGCACGGCCAGGAGGATGACGGCGAGACGTATTCCGTTTTTCTTCAGGTATTCCTTCACAGCAGACTCACACCCAACTCGCTAAGCATACGTCCCAGGACGCACATGGGCAGTCCCATAACGTTGAAAAAATCTCCGGTTATGCCCTCCACAAAGAGGCTGGCGACACCCTGCGCGCCGTAGGCTCCGGCCTTGTCCATCGGCTCGCCCGTGGCGACGTAGGCGGCGATCTCGCCCGGCGTCAGCGGGCGGAAGCGCACCAGCGTGCGTTCCACCGAGCAGCGGATGTCCCCGCCGCGCATGACGGTCACGCCAGTGTACACCTCGTGCTCGCGCCCGGACAGCCGCCGGAGCATGTCCGCGGCCTCGGCCTCGTCACGGGGCTTGCCGAGTATGTCGCCGTCCAGGCAGACCACGGTGTCCGCCGCTATTATGACGTCCCCGGCGGAGCATTGTTCCGCCACCTCCAGCGCCTTGCCGCGCGAGATGGCCATGACGGCCTCGGCAGCTCCGGCGCCCTCGGGCGCGTGCTCCTCGCCGTGGGCGGGGATTATCACCATGTCGTGAACTCCCACGTTCTCCAGCAGCTCACGCCGCCTGGGGGACGCGGAGGCGAGAATTATAGCCATATCAATCAACGCCCTTTACGTAGAATCCTCGCGTCAGGCCGTTCGGTCTGTACGAGCTTTGTCCCATGCAGGACTTGGTGACCTCGACGCACTCGCGCGCGCCCTCGTTGGTGAACAGCAGCCGCATCCGGCTCACGCCCGCGCGCTGCAGCTCAGCCCTGCGGTCGGCCATATACACCTTGTCGGAGCTGTATATCGCGTTGCGGCAGACGTACTCGCGCATCACGGGCATGACGTGGCCGTAGCTGTCCGAGAGCTTCATGCCGCCGGTGCAGACGCAGCGGCGGGCGCTGGCCTTGATGATGCACCGCTCGGTGAGCATGGCGGGCAGCCGCCCGTAGGCTATCATCTCCACGTCTATGGGCTTGGACAGCGCGCGTATCTGCTCCAGCTTCAGCTCGAAGCTGGCCGTGACGCTCAGCAGTCCCGCGCCGGCCGCGGCCGCGACGGCGTAGGAGTTGAAGATGTTCAGGCCGTAGTCGCCGCGCGCCTCCATGCCGGCCATGCGCGTGAGCGCGATGTGGCCGAGGTTGCCCACCAGCGCCTGGGTCACGCCCACGGCGCGGGCGCGCTGCAGCAGCTGGCCGACGGTGGCCAGCTCGCTGTCGTGTATGACGCGGGGCAGCACGGCGGCGATGGCGGTGCCGTTGTCCGCGAAGCGCTCGAGCATCGGCGCGGCCTCGGCTATCTCCGTCAGCGGCAGGTACAGGTAGTCGGCCTTCAGCGCCGCCAGCTCGTCCGAGAGCTGCGACGCGCTCTTGACCTCCACGCAGACGGCCAGCGACTCGCTGGGGATATCGGCGCCGGAGGGGGCGCTCAGCGCGCCGGTGGCGCGCGCGGGCACCTCTGCGCGTTTGGCGGTCAGCGCGTGTATCAGCGCGCGGCGCGCCTCTATGACAGTCCCGGGGGGGACTACGCAGCCGCGCGGGACAAAGGCCATGACACGGTCGCAGTGGTAGGGCGTGCCCTTGGTGCGCTGCAGCTCGCCGGAGACGGAGGACTCGCTTATCTCCTCGCCGGGGGCGCTGTTGACCACGGGTCCCTTCCACTGTACGTGGTTGCCGTCGGCGTCCTTTATTCCGGCCAGCAGCGGCATATTGGGCTTGGCGGCGAAGAAGAACTCCACGCGCACCCGGCGCAGCTCGCGGCTGCCGTAGCCGCGGCGCACCAGACCCATCGCCCGCTCGGACGCGCGCAAATCGTCGCGCTCCGGCTCAAACGGGACGCCGGCGGCGTCCTCGGCCTTGCCGTCAAGGTAGGCGTCGGTGAATCCACGCCCGGCAAAGAGGGTGTTCAGCTCGTCCAGCTCCAGCGGGGTGGGGACGCGCCCCTCGCGCGTGCAGACCGAGCAGATGCCCACCAGGCGCGCGAGCTGCTCCGGCCTGTCGGTGTCGCCTATAACGGCGCACCTGACCCCGGCCGCCTCCAGCTCGGCCAGCCGCGAGAGCAGCAAGGCCGGCTTGGTGGACAGCGGGAAGTCGTCCATCCGGCCGCCGAGGCTGTAGCGCGACTCGCACACGCGCGAGCAGTTGCCGCGGTTGGCGCTGCCGGAGCCGTTGAGCGCGCTGAGCCAGCACTGTCCCGCGCGGGCGGGGCACTGCTCGCCGGCGACGCTGACGGCCAGCTCCACGCCGGTGCGCCCGGCCAGGGAGCGTATCTCGTCCAGGGACAGCTCGCGCGGGACGAAGACGCGCGTCACGCCGAGCTGCCTCACGGCCTCTATGCCGGCCGTGTTGTGCAGACCCAGCCGCTCCCCGGCGAAGATGGGCACCTCGGGCGCGACGACCTTGGCCATCGGGATGAAGCCGAGATCCTGGGCTATCAGCGCGTCGACGCCGAGCTCGCAGGCGCGCCGCGCCAGGGCGGCCGCGGCGGCGGCCTCGGAGTCGGCCACCAGCGTGTCGAGCTGGGCGTAGACACGGCAGCCGCGCACACGGCAATAGCGGACCGACTTTTTGAGCCCGTCCTCCGTAAAACCGTGCGCTCCGCTGCCGCCGAAGCGTATTATAACCGCGTCCGCGCCGCTCTGCACCGAGGCTATCACGGCCTCGGCGTTTTCCGCGCTCGCCAATACTTCCAGCATCGTGCCCTCCCGTTGATTACAAAACGTTTACTTAAAGATAACGATACAGATTACATTATAGCACATGCACCCCCCTTGCTACAAGTTAAAAAAGATGATAAAATATATGTCCGAACTATTAAGGAACTGTGAGGTCAGCCATGGACGAAAGGGGCTACAGGCTCAGCAGCGAGCTGTGCTCGATGAGCGCGGTCGACGCGGACAAGCTGATAGAATGCGGCGACGGCGACTGCGCGCTGCTGTATATATATCTCATGCGCCGGGGCATGACCTCGCCGGGCTCGCTTGCGCGCGCGCTGGGCATGACGCCGCAGCGCCTCAACGCCGCTGCCGGCAAGCTCAAGAGCCTGGGGCTGCTCTCCGGCGGGGACTTCGCGCCGCGCGCCGACGCGATACCCGAGTACACCGCCGAGGAGATCGTGCGCCGCTCGGAGCACGACGAGGGCTTCCGCGCCGTGCTGGCCGAGTGCGAGCGGGTGCTGGGTCACACGCTGACGGGCGCGGACACGCGGACGCTGTTCGGCATCTACGACTATCTGGGGCTGCCGGTGGACGTCATCATGGTGCTGCTGCACCACTGCGCGGAGGAGTGCCGACGCCGCTACGGCGCCGGGCGGGTGCCCACCACCAGGCAGATAGAGAAGGAGGCCTACGTCTGGGTCAACCGCGAGATAATGACCCTGGAGCAGGCCGAGGAGTACATACGCGAGCGTGAAGCCCGCCGCGAGGCGGTGGAGCGGCTGCGCCGCGCCTTCGGCATAAACGACCGCCAGCTATCGCCCAGCGAGCGCAAGTACCTGGACGAATGGCTCGCCCTAGGCTTCACCGGCGAGGCCATAGAGCTGGCCTACGACCGCACGGTCACGAATACCGGCGCGCTCAAATGGAACTATATGGACAAGATAATACGCTCCTGGCACGAAAAGGGGCTGCACACCCCGGAGGAGATAGAGCGCGGCGACGCGCCGAGGCGGCGGCAGAGCAGCGCTCAGCGCCCCGCCCAGCCGGGAGCCGACGAGCTGGAGCGTATGCGCAAGCTTTACGACAAGGTGAAGAACGGCTGAGGAAGGAGAGTACACATTGGCATATAACGGCGCAATACTCTCCCGGGCGAGGGAGGCGATATCCCGCCGCCACGAGGAGAATCTGGCCGAACAGGCGCGGAGGACGGAGCGCGTCTATGCGCGCATACCCAGGATAAAGGAGATCGACGCCGCCCTGCGCCGTCAGATGGCCTCGCTCTGCGCGCTGACCTTCAGCCGCGAGCGCGACTCGCACTCGAAGATCGCCGCCATACGCGAGGACAACCTGCGCCTCCAGGCCGAGCGCGCCGCGCTGCTGCGCGCCGCGGGCTACGGCGAGGACTACCTCGACGAGATATACGACTGCCGCCGCTGCCACGACACCGGCTACGACGGCATAGAGATGTGCGAGTGCCTCAAGCGCGAGTACAAGTCCGAGCTCACGCGCGAGCTGAGCGGGCTGCTGCGCGACGGGGGCGAGACCTTCGCCGACTTCCGCCTGGACTACTACAGCGCGGAGACAGACCCCGCGCTGGGCGCCTCGCCGCGCGAGGTGATGAGCATAGTGTTTGAGACCTGCCGGGCGTATGCGGCCAACTTCTCGTCCGGCTCACCCAGCCTCATCTTCCGCGGCGGGCCGGGGCTGGGCAAGACCTTCCTCTCGGCCTGCATCGCCCGTGAGGTGGCCGGGAAGGGCTGCTCCGTGGCATATGAGAGCGCGCCGAGGGCGCTGGGCGAATTCGAGACGCAGCGCTTCTCCCGCGACGCGGCCGAGGCCGAGTCCGCCGCGGCCAAGGTCAGGGAATACCTCGACTGCGACCTCATGATACTCGACGACCTGGGCACGGAGATGACGACCAGCTTCACCGTCTCGGCGCTGTACCAGCTGGTGAACACGCGCCTTAGCGGTAACCGGCAGACCATCATCTCCACCAACCTCTCCGACGAGGAGATACAGCGCCGCTACGGCGGGCAGATAGCCTCGCGCCTCGCCGGGGAGTACGAGCTTTTGACCTTCGCGGGCAGCGACATCCGCCGCATAAGGAAGGAGCGTGGACTGTGATACAGCACGAGATCACCAGAACCCGCCCCCTGCTCGACGCCAACGGCAACATCGCCGAGCCGGGCTTCGCCCGCCGGCTGCTGCCCGTTTACTCGCGCAAGGCCGTCAAGGCCGGCGCGGTGCGCATCAAAGAGTGGGACTACTACCTCGTGAACAACGGGCGCTTCGCCCTGGCGCTCACGGTGGCGGACAACGGCTACATGGGGCTGGACTCCATAAGCTTCATCGACCTGGAGAACCTCTGGCAGCAGACGGTCTCGCCGATGAGCGTCATGCCCCTCGGCCGGAGGGAGCTGCCCGAGAGCTCCGCCGCCGGCGACGTGTCCGTCAGCGGCAAGAACTACTCCATGTCCTTCCGGCACATACCCGGCGGCAGGAAGCTGGCCTTCGCCATGCAGGACTTCTCCGGCAGCCTGCCCATACAGGGCGAGATAGTGCTCACGCACGAGCCGGAGGAGAGCATAGTCATGTGCACGCCCTTCCACAAGAAGGCGCACTTCTACTACAACCAGAAGATAAACTGTATGCGCGCGTCCGGCACGGTCGTGGTCCGCGGCCGGCACTACGAGTTCGAGCCCGACACGGCCTTCGCCGTGCTGGACTGGGGGCGCGGGGTGTGGACGTACAAGAACACCTGGTATTGGGGAAGCGCCTCGGGCGAGGCGGAGGGAGTGCCCTTCGGCTTCAACATAGGCTACGGCTTCGGCGACACCTCGGCCGCCACGGAGAACGCGCTGTTCTACGACGGCAGGCTGCACAAGCTCTCGCGCGTGAGCTTCAACATACCCCGCCGGGCGGGCAAGTTCGACTACATGTCGCCCTGGAGCTTCACCAGCGACGACAACCGCTTTGAAATGGACTTCCGGCCCGTGCTGGACAGGGCGGCGAACATGGACGTCAAGCTGCTCAAGAGCGACCAGCACCAGGTGTTCGGCCTGTTCACCGGTACGGCGGTGCTGGACAACGGCAAGAAAATACGCATCCGCGACTTCCCCGGCTTTGCCGAGCGCGTGGACAACAAGTGGTAACCGGCGCACGGCGCGGAGCCGGCATAAGTTTTCACCGCAAGTTAAAGCAAACTTAAAAGCTTGAAAGGCGGAAGATGATATGGCAGATACCTGGTGCACCAAAGACTGCGAGAAGTGCCTGCGCTTTGAGCGAAAAGCGTGCCCGGGCTGCAAATCCGGCGCCAGCCGTGTCCGGGGCGGGGAGTGCGAAATCGCCGTCTGCTGTCAGAGCCGGGGCTTCGATAACTGCGGCGAGTGCCCGGAGTATGTGGACTGCCGCATGCTGGATGCGCTCGACCCGATTGAGCACCTGGAAGACCTGAAGCCGGTGCGCCTCCCGGCCGCGACGGCCCGGAAAATGGCCAACGGCATGACCGCCCTGTTCGCCCTCTCGCTGCTCCTGACAGTGACCAGCGTCATGACCATGGACAGCGTGGCCGCGCGCTGGCCGGCGCTGGGCGAGGCCGGAGATATGCTTGCGGCGGTCGTGGGTCTGGCGTATTACGCGGTGCTGCTGTACATGGCCGGAGCCAACACGCGCTACCGCCGGGCCTCGTTTGCCGGGCTGGCGGCCGTAGCCGTGAATGTTGGCGCGCTCCTCATCTCTGCCGGAGCCGTCATGGCGGAGGCCGCGGGGCTCGCGCTGCTGGTTTCGCTGGCCGGCCTGGCCACGAGCTATTACGCGCTGTACTGCGAGCTGGAGGCGCACTCCGGGGCGACGCTGCCGTTTGCCTACTCGCTCTCAAAGCGGTGGCGGAAGATATGGAAGTGGAACCTGCTGGTTCTCGCCGGCGTGCTTGTCACGCTGCTGCTTATGCTTGCGGTCCCGACGCTTGCGCTGCTGCTGTCCTTCGTCTGCGCGATAGCGGCTCTGGCGCTGAAGGTGGTCGTGCTTGTGAGCCTGTGGAACAGCGCCGAGGTATTCCGAAAAATTCAGAAAACGGACGGAAACGTCTGACGGACGACAAGAAAAAGCCCCTCCGGCGCATATTGCGCCGGAGGGGCTGGTTTTTTCTTTTACGGCCTCAGGCCGAGGGGGATGATGCCGCAGTAGTCCTCCACGCTGCCGTGGTCGTGGAAGCACTCTATGATACGGCGTCCCGTGGGGTCCATCTCGTCGAGATTGTACTCGGCGAGCACCTTGCCGAAGAAGTCGTAGAGGATCTCGGCGCCCTTGTCGTAGCCCTCCTCGCCGAGGGACTCCTGACGCTCGGGGCGCAGGAAGCGGCTGGAGATGCGCTGGCCGTCGACCTTCATCTCGTTGAGAGCGTAGCCCATCAGCTCACAGCGGGCGGGGCTGAGCCTATCCATCTTCATGTTGACGCCGCCGCGCCTGGCGAGGTACTCGCGCGCTATCCACTCCGCCGCGAAGCCCACGCGGTAGGAGCCGATGTGCTGGTTGGGTATGAGCACGTAGCGGGTGTTGGGGCTGGCGAGTATCTGCTCCAGCAGGAGGTTGGCCTGCGTCACGCGCTTGCCGGTGGCGAAGGGCCAGTAGGAGCCGACGCCCTCGCTGCCCAGCGGGGTCTCGCCGCTGACGGAGGGGTTTTTGAAGCCGCGCGGGGCGACCAGGCGCCACAGCCAGGCCAGCGCGGGCGGGATGATGTGCATCAGACCCATGATGCCGTAGGTCGGCTCTTTGGCCGTGGCGGGCGGCATACGCACGCCGAAGGAGCGCACGTCGACCTCGACGGGGCTGTTGACCACGTTGGAGATGAGCCTGCGCGGCACTATCACGCGCGGGTTCGGGCAGGGCTTGCCGTTGGAGTCGAGCACGTGCTCCCAGGGCAGGCAGGTCGCGCGCGGCACGGCCTGCAGATTGAGGAACATCAGCGGCTCCTTGGAGTGTATGGCTATCTTCTCGTACTGCGGCTCGCAGCCGTACTCGGTTATGCCGTCGACGCGGACGAACCAGCCGTCCTCGCCGTCGGTGAGGCAGAGCTTGCCGGAGTTATCCTGTATGCTCGGCGGGCACATGGCCATGTCGTCGGTGACAGGGGCGATGGTACAGGTGTCGCTCATGGAGATGTAGCTCTCCTCGCCGGTGACCAGGTTCACGCCCAGCAGCACGCGGCCGTCGGGGGCGCGCATGACGTCCTGCAGCAGCTCGCTCTTGCCGCCGCCGGAGGCGCCCTCGTGCATCATGACCATCTCGTTTTCGTAAGGCGTGATGATGCGCGCGCTGGAGGCGTGGGCGGTGACCCAGCCCTCCTTCTCGCCGATGTCGATGAGCACGGAGTAGATGCCCTTCTTGGCGCTCGGCCCGGGGTAGAGGTTGTAGGAGAACACCTCGTGCAGGTCCTCGTGGCGGCAGTGGACGACGACCTGCTTGCCGCCGAAGTGCGTGTGACGGAACGGGGGCGCGGCGTAGACCACCGCGCGGGGCTTGAAGTTCTCCACCGTGCGCAGGTCGACAAAGGCCTGGAGCTGCGCCATCGCAAAGCCGAAGAAGGCCGCGTTGCGCGGGCAGACCAGCAGGCTGTCGTAGCCGTAGTCGTAGCCGCCGGACTTGAAGGGCACCAGGATGAGCTCCTGGCGGGTGAGCCAGCGGAAGGTGTCGCGCCGCAGCTCGTCAAATTCGTAGCCGTAGACGTCCTTGAAGCGCGGCTTGTCTGTCGGCTCGTCGTCCGCGATGCGCATGCAGTCGGGGTCGCGGCGGCGCATGTAGTCCTCGGGGTAATTCACGGCTGCGCCGTTCTTGCAGCGGACGACCTCGGCCTCCTTGATGCTCTTGCCGTTTACGTCGTAGAGCACCTCTATCTTGTCGGTGTATTCGTTGCCGAATATGAGTTCAAAGAGCTGATCCTTGCTCGTGGGGATGATTACGCTGGGGCTGTTGTAGATGATCTTACGCAGTCCCTCCGGGAGCGTGAAGCGTTCAAACAGTATGTTCAATGGGCTTGCCTCGCTTTCTGTACGCAGGCGTACACGTATATTTTAAAGTATTCCTTCGCTTTGTCAAGAAGAAAACGAAGTGCCGGTACAATAATTCCCACGCTACGGCGCGGGAAAACTAGGGCAGGTTGCACAATTTTTGCCTTCGAGATACACAATATGCGCCAAATCGACCTCAGCTTCATACGGATTTTCCCCGATTTTACGCCCGGGCAGATTTGCGCCGGATATGGCCGGAAAAACGCGCGGCAGAGCTGAAAATACCACGCCCGTGTGGAAATCCGCTCACACAGATTTAACCTGGAGCCGGTTGAGCATTTGATAAACCAAACCTAAAATATACCCGTACCGCACTTGAAACGCGAAATCAAACGCTCAACATGCGACAAACGGAGGAAATGTATGAAAAAGAAAAACATAGCCGCTCTTGCGCTCACCGGCGCCATGGCGCTGGGTCTGCTCTCCGGCTGCGGCCAGGATGCCAATGCCGCCAACCCCACCCAGGACCCCGCCGAGACCACTCCCCAGGTCAGCGCCCTGGCTTCCGGCGACCTTGAAAGTCCCAAGTACGTGTTCCTGTTCATCGGCGACGGCATGAGCTATCCGCAGATCCAGGCCACCGCCGACTACCTCGGCGCCCTCGCCGACGACGATTATATGCAGGCCGAACCCAGCCTCGACGACAACGGCGGCGCCGTGCTCGACGGCCCTGTTGCGCTGAACTTCATGAACTTCGAGGCCGCCGGCAGCGCCGTGACCTACGACTCCAACAGCTTCGCGCCCGACAGCGCCTCCACCGCCACCAGCATCTCCACCGGTCACAAGACCTACTCCGGCTCCATCAACGTCGACGAGACCGGCACGGTCGAGTACGAGACCATCTCCGAGAAGCTGCACGAGCAGCTCGGCTGGGAGGTCGGCGTCATCTCCAGCGTCAACCTCAACCACGCCACCCCCGCCGCCTTCTACGCCCACCAGGCTTCCCGCGGCGACTACTACGAGATAGGCGAAGAGCTGGTCGAGAGCGGCTTTGAGTACTTCGCCGGCGGCGGACTGCTCGACCCCGACAACGGCGGCGAGAGCGACAACCTCTACGACCTCGCCGAGGAGGCCGGCTACACCGTCAGCATGGACTACGCCACCCACGACACCGTCACCGCCGACGACAAGGTGGTCCTGATAGACGAGCACCTCGCCGACAGCGACGCCATGGCCTATGAGATAGACCGCACCGACGACATGTGGTCCCTGGCCGACTACGTTGAGAAGGGCATCGACGTGCTCATGAACGACACCGGCTTCTTCATGATGTGCGAGGGCGGCAAGATCGACTGGGCCTGCCACGCCAACGACGCCGCCACCACCATCCACGACACCATGGCCTTCTCCGACGCCGTCCAGGTGGCCATCGACTTCGCCGAGGAGCACCCTGAGGAGACCCTCATCCTCGTCACCGGCGACCACGAGACCGGCGGCCTGACCATCGGCTTCGCCGGCACCGACTACGACACCTACCTGAGCCTCCTCGAGAGCCAGACCATCAGCTTCACCCAGTTCGACGAGCAGTACGTCGCCGAGTACAAGGCCAACGGCACCAGCTTCGAGGAAGTCCTCGCCGACATCGAGGAGCTGTTCGGACTCAAGACCGAGGGCGAGGAGGGCGACAAGCTCGTGCTCACCGAGTACGAGATAGAGACCCTGCGCGCCGCCTATGAAAAGAGCGTCAACGGCACCGCCACCAGCAGCTACGAGCAGGAGGAGTACGTCCTCTACGGCACCTATGAGCCGCTGAGCGTCACCATCACACACATCATCAACAACAAGTCCGGCGTCAGCTTCACCAGCTACAGCCACACCGGTCTGCCCGTCGCGGTGTTCGCCGACGGCGTGGGAGCCGACGAGTTCAACGGCTACTACGACAACACCGACATCTTCAACAAGCTCGCCGACATGCTCGGCGTCGAGTAAAGCCGCGAAGCGCGGAATACATACAAGACACGACCCTGCTGCGGAGCCGCCCCCTCACGGGGGCGGCTTTGCCGGGCGTTATACACCACACCGCTTGGAGAAAACGATGCAGAAAATATTCAACCGCAAATTTGTGTCCAACTACGGCCCCATCCTGGTGGGACTGGTTCTGATCATAGCGCTCGTCCTCATGCCGACCGGCTATGAGGACAACATCGTGTATCAGGAGAGCATACTCTGTCCCGCGCTGGTGCTCTCGACCGACGACAGCCACATAGTCGACACGGGGCTGGTGCGCTCCGGCGACCAGATATGCGAGCTGGAGATACTCTCCGGCGAGTTCAAGGGCGAGATAACCGAGGGTAACAACGACCTCAACGGCTCGCTGGAGCAGGACAAGGTCTTCACCGCGGGGGACAAGGCGCTGGTGCGCATAAACCACGCCGACGGCGAGATACTCAATGTCTCGATGATCGACCACTACCGCGTCCCCGGCGAGCTGATACTCGCCGCGCTGTTCTGCGTGCTGCTCGTGCTGTTTGCAGGGCGCACGGGCGTGCGCGCACTGGTGAGCTTCGCCGTGTGCGTGCTGATGATCTGGAAGGTGCTCGTGCCCTGCTGCCTCAACGGAGTGAACCCCATCTGGATAGGCCTCGGCGTCGTGCTGATAATGGCGGCGATGACCGTCTCGCTGGTCTACGGCTTTGACCGGCGGGCGCTGGCCTCGCTGGGCGGCTGCGCGCTGGCCATAGCTGTCACCTGCGTGATGGGCATGATCTTCACCGACCAGTTCAAGATACACGGCGCGGTAATGAGCTATTCCGAGAGCCTGCTGTACTCCGGCTACTCCCAGCTCAACCTGACGCGCATCTTCATGGCCAGCATCTTCATCGGCGCGTCCGGCGCGGTAATGGACCTGGCGGTGGACATCACCAGCTCCGTCAGCGAGGTGGTTGAGAAGAAGCCCGACATCACGGCGCGCGAGGCGATAAAGTCAGGCTTCACCGTAGGCCGCGCCGCGCTCAGCACCCAGACGACCACGCTGCTGCTGGCCTACTCCGGCGGATACATAGCCCTGCTCATGGTGTTCATGGCTCAGGGCACGCCGCTCTACACCATCTTCAACCTCAAGTACGTCGCGGCGGAGATACTGCACACTCTGGTCGGCTGCTTCGGCCTGGTCACCGTCGCGCCGCTGACCGCGGTCACCAGCGGACTGCTGCTGACCCGCCGCGGCGAGAGGCCGGCCATCGCGGAATAAGCGCTCAGTCCACGCGCGGGCGCTTGTCGTGACCCTGCTGCTTCATCCAGATCTTCATGACGAGCGTGTGCGGGAGCATCTTCACCAGGAAGACCTGCCTGCGCACTCCGGAGCCCAGGACGGAGACGTCCTTGCCCTTTTTGTAGTCGCGCAGCGCGCGCTCCACGACCTGCTCCGGCTCCCAGAGCTTGTCGTAGTAGTTTATCGCACCGTTGTCGCTGACCGCGTGGTCGAAGAACTCCGTCTTGACCCAGCCGGGGGATATGGCCATGACGCGGATGCCCCTCGGCTCCAGCTCCACGTTCAGCGCGCGGGAGAAGCTGAGCACGAAGGCCTTGGTCGCGCCGTAGATGCACTCGTAGGGCACGGGCTGGAAGGCCGAGAGCGAGTCGAGGTTCAGCACGCGGCTGCCGCGCTTCATGTACGGAAGCGTGAGCTGGGTCATGGCGACCGTGGCCTTGTCGTTGAGGTCTATCATCTGCAGGTTGGTCTTCAGATCCACCTCGTCAAAGAGGGCGAAGCGGCCGAAGCCCGCGGCGTTCACCAGCGTGCTGACCAGGGGCTTTTCCCGCTCGAGCAGGGCGGCGTACTCGTCAAAGCTCTCGCTGCTGAGCAGATCGAGGGGGACTATCCTGGCCTTGGCGCGCAGCGAGCCGGCCAGCTCCTCGAGCCGCTCGCGCCGGCGGGCGATGAGCCATATCTCGTCAAGCCGCTCCTCGGCGTCTATGCCCTTGGCGAACTCCAGACCCATGCCGCTGGAGGCTCCGGTTATTACCGCTATCTTCATACGTATCTTTCCTTTCACAGATCTCGTTCTCCGGTCAGAGGTTCGCCCCGGCCGGAGACGCTTTTTCCGCCCTGACCAGCAGCATCATCGGCCGGCGCATCTCGTCGGCCATGCCGGGGATGTGCGCGAGGGCGTCCTCGCTGGGTCTGGCCTCCTCCACGGCCGTGAGCGCAAAGCCCGCGCGCAGCAGCCCGCCGAGTATCTGGCTGAGCGTGTGGTGCTGCTTTACGACCTCGCAGCCGACAAACAGCGTCCTGCGCGCGCCGGGGTAGAAGTAGTTGTCCACCGGCCAGTGGAGTATGCTGCCGGAGCCGTCATAGCACCAGTCCTCGTTCACGCCGGAGGTGAATACCGGGTGCTCTATGTTCATGACGAAGGCGCCGCCGGGCTTCAGCGCGCGCCAGACCCCGGCATAGACGGCGTCCAGGTCCTCCACATAGTGCAGCGCGAGGTTGGAGATGACCAGGTCGAAGTCCGCCTCCGGCCAGGCAAAGTCCTCGACGGCGCAGCGCAGGTACTCGATGCGCCCGCCGCCGTTGCGCCTGCGCGCCTCGGCGAGCATGCGCTCGCTGGGGTCGAAGCCCAGAACGTAGTCTGCCCCGCGCCCGGCCGCGTATTTGCAGTGCCAGCCGTAGCCGCAGCCCACGTCGAGCACGCGCATACCGCTCATGTCCCCGGGCAGCAGGCGAGAGAGCTGCCACCACTCCCCGGCGGACTCCAGCCCGCCCTCGGAGCGGGGCATCCGCGCGTAGCTTTCAAAGAATTTTTCGTCGTCGTAGAGTTCCATCGTGTGCTCCTTTTAGCGTATTCAACGCGGATATATTACACCCGCGCGGCGCGGAAATCCAGAAAAATCTGGCCGCTCTCCGGGAAACGCAAAGCCCGCGCCGATGTTCGGCGCGGGCTGTCTTCACGTCTTTGCGCGCTTTTTCAGCGCGGATATAACTTTTTTCTGCGCGGGGAGGCGGTCGCGCCTCGGATACCCGGCCTCGTAGGCTTCGAGCAGGGAGCGCGCCTCGGGCGGGCTCAGCAGCTCTATCAGCGGGAGGGCGAGCACGTGCGAGGCCAGGAGCATCCAGTACGCAGCTCCGGCGTCGCGGTGACCGAGCGCGAAGGTGAGCATGAACTCCGCCGCGCCGCGCGCCTCCCCGGGCTCGCCGTCCGACGCGACACGCTCCACGGCGGCGGTCAGGGCAGAGACGAACTCCTCCTGACAGCGGTCTGTGGAGCTGTCGCGGCCAAGCCCGAGCAGCCCGTCCACCGGACGCCTGCTGCGCGCGGCAGCGCCCATGCCCTCAAGGTAGGCGGCGTAGGCGGCGGAAATGCTCTCCGGTACGCGCATCAGGCGAAGGGGTTCTCCGTCGGGTAGGGCAGGCTCTTGGGCTGGTTGTAGGCGATGTCCTTGACGCCCAGCATCTTCATGACCTCGAAGATAGCCTTGCCGTAGTGGCCGAAGGCCACGGCGCCGTGGTGCGGATAGCGCTTTTCGATCAGCACGTGGCGGTAGAAGCGGCTCATCTCGTGGATGGCGAACACGCCGATGCCGCCGAAGCTGCGCGTGGCGACGGGGAGAACCTCGCCCTCGGCGATGTAGCTGCGGAGGTTGCCCTCGCTGTCGCACTGCAGGCGGTAGAAGGTGATGTCGCTCGCCGCAATGTCGCCCTCGATGGTGCCGCGGGTGAAGTCGGGGTCGCTGCCGGCCGGCTCGAGCAGGCGGTGCTGGATGAGCTGGTACTTGACCGCGCGGCCGGAGCAGAGCTTGCAGCTGGGGGTGTTGCCGCAGTGGAAGCCCATGAAGGTGTCGGTGTGCTCATAGGGGAACTTGCCCTTGATGTCCTGCTCGTACAGGTCGGCGGGGACGGAGTTGTTTATGTCGAGAAGGGTGACGGTGTCGCCGCTCACGCACATGCCGATGTACTCGCTCAGCGCGCCGTAGATGTCGACCTCGCAGCTGACGGGGATGCCGCGAGTCACGAGGCGGCTGTTGACGTAGCAGGGCTCAAAGCCGAACTCCTTCGGGAAGGCGGGCCAGCACTTGTCGGCGAAGGCGACGTATTTCCTGGAGCCCTTGTGCTGCTCCGCCCAGTCGAGCAGCGTCAGCTCGAACTGAGCCATGCGCGCGCTCAGGTCGGGGTAGTAGCAGCCCTCGCCCATCTCCCTGGCCATGTCGGCGCAGACCTCGGGGATGCGCGGGTCGCCCTCGTGAGCCTTGTAGGCCACCAGCAGGTCAAGCTCGCTGTTCTCCTCGACCTCGACGCCCAGCTCGTACAGACCCTTGATGGGCGCGTTGCAGGCGAAGAAGTCCTGCGGACGCGGGCCGAAGGTTATGATCTTCAGCTGGCTCAGGCCTATCAGCGTGCGGGCGATGGGCACGAACTCGGCCATCATCTTCGCGACGTCCTCGGCGGTGCCGACGGGGTAGTCGGGTATCCAGGCCTTGAGGTGGCGCATGCCGAGGTTGTAGGAGCAGTTGAGCATGCCGCAGTAGGCGTCGCCGCGGCCGTCGATGAGGTCGTCGCCGGTCTCCTCCGCGGCGGCGGCGTACATGACCGGTCCGTCGAAGTACTTGGCTATCAGCGTCTCGGGGGTCTCGGGGCCGAAGTTGCCGAGGAAGACGGCCAGGGCGTTGCAGCCGGCGGCCTTGACGTCCTCGACGGCCTTGAGCATGTCGAGCTCGTTTTCAACGGTGGTCTTGCACTCGTAGACGTCCAGGCCGAGCTTGCCGCAGGCCTCTACGACGGCGGCGCGGCGGCGCTCGGACAGGGAGATTATAAAGCAGTCGCGGCTGACGGCGATTATGCCGAGCTTTACGTTAGGGATGTTGGTGAGCATTTCAATACACCTCTCTAGTTATTTTGAGCTTATATGTCGGCTTCGATGTCTATGTTCGCGCCCTTGAGAGCCACGACGGCGCCCTGGGCGGCCTCGGCGCTCTCGGCGTGGGCGAGCAGCCACTTGTTGCAGGCCCACAGGAGCTTGTCCTCGTCGTTGATGGGCGTCATCTCCGGCTTGGCGCCGTTGGTGCCGCGCGGCAGAGCCACCAGCACGCGGAAGCCCTCGCCCCTGGAGGCGGAGCAGGGGGCGTAGTGCAGCGTGGTGGCGTAGACCTCGACCACCACGCCGCGCGGCACGCGGAAGGCGCGCACGCGGTCGGTGTCAAGCACGCCGCCGGCGATGTCGTCCTCGCGCGCGACAAGCAGTATGAAGTCGGCGGTGCCGCAGTTTATCTCGCTGTCGCGGTGGTACTCCAGGCAGTTGAGCCTGGTGTTGTGGCCGTTGCACCAGCCGAGCTGTATGGGCATCCCGCCGTAGGCGTTGGACGCGAGCTGCGCCGCTATCGGCAGAGCCTCCAGCTCGGGCTGGGACGCCACGTAGTCCGTGGCCTCGGGCAGCGGAGTGTACTTCTCCAGCGCCGCGAGCAGCTCGGACGTGTCGTAGCCGGGCAGCACCTTGCCGTAGGGGGCAAAGGCGGCGTCGAACACGGATTCGATTTTCATAGATTTCACCTCACGTATTTTCTGTGACGGTATCGCTCTCCGGCTCTATCCCGGCTCTCGCCAGCGCTGCGGAACACAGCCTCCGGCTGAGCGGGAAGCAGAGCTGAGCCACAGGCCCTACCAGGAAGGCGCAGACCACGGTGCCCGCGCCCAGCACCCCGCCGAGCAGCCAGCCGGCGAGGGCGAAGCACACGTCCACGCAGACGCGCACGACTCCGAAGGGCTTTTTGAATATGTCGCTTATGGATACGGCCACGAGGTCGTTCGGCCCCGCGCCGAGGTCTGAGCTGATGACTATGGTCATGCCGAAGGCCAGGATGACGCATCCGGCCACCAGCAGCACTATCCTCCCGCCCAGGGGCAGGGAGCCGAGCGGAGCTGACAGCAGCAGGCTCCACAGGTCGATGATGGGTCCGCCCAGAGCCATACATATCACGGTGCCTATCTTGACGAAGCCCCTGGCGGCCAAAAGCAGCACCAGCATTATCAGCAGCGAGACCAGCAGGTGGACGCGCCCGTGCGTGTCCAGGAGCGCCGGCCAGGGTATCGCGCTGTGCAGACCCTGGATGAGCACGTTGAACGGGTCGCTGCCCAGGTCGCTGAGCAGGAACAGCGTCACGCCCAGGTGAGCTATGACCAGGCCGCAAAGCAGTTCGAGCGCCCTTACGGCCAGGGCGCGCCCTCTTTGCGCCTTCAAACCTCGTTCTCCTCGGCCTCGCGCGCGGCCAGCTCGGCGTACTCCTCGGGGGTGTACTCCGCCGCGACCAGGTCGCGCCGGTAGCGCAGCACCGTGTAAACCAGCACCGCCGCGCCCGCGACAACCAGCGCCGCGCCCAGCACCCAGGCCATGGCGGCGCTCAGGCCGTCCGGCTCGGCATACAGCGGGGTGGTGCGGTAGCCCAGATAGCAGATGTAGAGCGCCACAAGCCCACGCAGCGTCGCGCTGACGCCCGCGCGGTTCTTGAGCTCGTAGTGGTAAACCTTTTTCCTCTGTTCCTGCATAGTCTCAGTTCAGCGCCGGGAACACGCCCTTGAGGGCGGGGTATATCTGACGGAAGGCCTGATAGCGCTTCTCGTACTTCGCGGTCAGCTCCGGCTCGGGGGTGACGACCTCGCTGACCTTGACCAGCTTCTCGCAGGCCTCGCGGACGGAGGCGTACTCGCCGCAGCAGACCATGGCCAGCATCGCGCCGCCCATGCCGGGACCCTGCTCGCTGACGGGGAGGGTCAGCTCCACGTTCAGCACGTTGGCCATGATCCTGCGCCAGAGCGGGCTCTTGGCGCCGCCGCCGCAGAGCATGGAGCGCCTGATGTCCAGCCCGAGCGAGCGGGCGACCTCCAGGCTGTCGCGGATGGCGAAGGCAACGCCCTCGAGGACGGCCTGGGTCATGTCGGCGCGGGTGGTGTCCATCGTCATGCCGACGAAGGTGCCGCGCGCGTCGGTGTCGTTTATCGGCGAGCGCTCGCCCATCAGGTAGGGCAGGAAGTAGACGTGGTTCTCGCCCAGCTTGTCATCGGTGATGGGCGCCTGCTCGGCGGAGTAGTCCGTGGTGCCGAAGATGTCCTCCATGAGCCACTTGTTGCAGCTGGCCGCGGAGAGCATACAGCCCATGAGGTGGTAGTGCCCGTCCGCGTGCGCAAAGGCGTGCAGGGCGTTGTTCGGGTCGACGCCGAAGCCGTCGCTGGAGATGAAGATGGTGCCGGAGGTGCCCAGCGAGATGTTGCACTCGCCGTCGCCCACGGTGCCGGTGCCGACGGCCGCGGCGGCGTTGTCGCCCGCGCCCGCGCAGACCCTGACGCCCTCGGGCAGGCCGAGCTGCGCTGCGATCTCGCTCTTGAGCGTGCCGACGCACTCGTAGCTCTCAAATAGCCTGGGCATCTGAGCCTCGGTCACGCCGCATATCTCCAGCATTTCATCAGACCAGCGCTTGTGCTCCACGTCCAGCAGCAGCATGCCGCTGGCGTCGGAGTAGTCGCAGCAGTGGACGCCGGTGAGGACGTAGTTGATGTAGTCCTTCGGCAGCATTATCTTGGCTATCCTGGCGAAGTTCTCCGGCTCGTTTTTGCGCATCCAGAGTATCTTGGGCGCGGTGAAGCCGGCGAAGGCGATGTTCGCCGTCAGGGCGGAGAGCCTGTCCTTGCCGATGGTGTTGTTGAGGTAGTCCACCTCGTCGCTGGTGCGCCCGTCGTTCCAGAGTATGGCCGGGCGGATGACGTTGTCGTCCGCGTCCAGCGCGACAAGGCCGTGCATCTGACCGCCGGCGCCTATGCCGGCGACCTGGGACGCGTCAAAGCCCGCAACCAGCTCCGGCACGCCCTCCATTACGGCGGCGCGCCAGTCCTCGGGGTTCTGCTCGCTCCAGCCCGGGTGGGGGAAGGAGAGCGGATATTCCTTCGATACGGTGTTCAGCACCGCGCCGCCCTCGTCCATGAGGAGGAGCTTGACCGCGCTGGTGCCGAGGTCTATTCCTATGTAGAGCATAAAATCAGCCTTTCAAAGCCAAAAATCGGCCGCAAGCGGCACATAAAAAGCCTTGCCGCCGTCACAGGCGCAAGCCGTGTGCTTTGAGAACAGGGCTTGCGCCCTGTTCTCAAAGCGGAGTTCTCAGCCGCGTCCGGACTTGCGGCTGGTGACGACGTCGAAGATGACGGCCACGAGGAGCACGCCGCCCCTGATGACCTGCTGTATGGAGTCGCCGAGGCCGAGGATGGACATGCCCATGGTTATTACGCCGAGGAGCAGCGCGCCTATCACGACGCCGCCGACAGTGCCGCTGCCGCCGTAAGCGCTGGCGCCGCCGATGAAGCAGGCGCCGATGGCGTCCATCTCGAAGCTGTTGCCGGTGTTGCCGTTGACCGAGCCGACGCGGGCCGCGACGAGCAGGCCGCTCAGGCCGGCCAGCAGACCCATGTTGGCGTAGGCGAGGAAGTAGATCTTGTTGGTGTTGATACCGGAGAGCTGCGTGGCCTTTTCGTTGCCGCCGACGGCGTAGAAGTAGCGGCCGAAGGCGGTCTTGCTGGTGATGAAGTTGTAGATGAGGCAGATGGCCACGACCCAGACGAGCATGACGGAGATGCCGCGGTACTGGCTGAGGAGATAGCAGTAGTAGAGGACGAGCGCAGCGATGATGACGGTGCGGACGACGTCGCTGACAAAGCTGTTCTGGCGGTAGCCGTGCTTGGCGCGGTCACGCCTGGTCTTGAGCATGTTGAACACGACCAGGGCGGCGACGACGATGCCGACTATGAGCGCGCTCCAGATGACCTCGCCGTCGTCGAGGCCGGGAACCTTTATGTAGGCGGTGAAGATGTCGAGGAAGCGGCTGTCCTGGATGGACACGGTGCGGTTGTCAAGGATGATACGGCCGATGCCGCGGAAGATGAACATGCCGCCGAGGGTGGTGATGAAGGGCGGGATGCGGACATAGCCTATCCAGTAGCCCTGCCACACGCCGACCAGGAGGCCGATGATGAGGCTTATCACTATGGTGAGGTAGGGGTTCATGCCGACGTTGGAAATGAGCACGGCCGCGATGCCGCCGACCATGCATATCACGGAGCCGACGGACAGGTCTATGTTGCCGCCGGTGAGTATGCACAGCAGCATGCCGCAGGCCATGACCAGGACGTAGCCGTTCTGGAGCATGAGGTTCGACATGTTCGACGCGTTCAGCAGTCGGCCGTCGGTCAGGACCGCAAACAGTGCAAAGACCACCACCAGGGCAATGACCATTGCGTACTTGGTGATAAAGCCGAGCACGTCTACGCTCTTTTTTGTTGTCTCTTTCATTGCTGCACACTCTCCTTATTATCTCCGGTATCTCGGATTATATAGCCCATTATGCTCTCCTGCGTGGCCTCGCTTGCGTTGACCTCGGCCAGCAGACGACCCTCGTTCATGACATAGATCCTGTCGCACATGCCCAGCAGCTCAGGCAGCTCGCTGGATATCATCACGACGCTCTTTCCCTTTGAAACCATGTCGTTTATGAGGCAGTAGATTTCGTACTTTGCGCCGACGTCTATGCCGCGGGTGGGTTCGTCCATTATCAGGACGTCAGGCTCGGTGAACATCCACTTGCCGAGCAGAGCCTTCTGCTGGTTGCCGCCGGAGAGGTGGCCGATGGCCTGCTCGATGCTGGGCGTCTTCGTGCCCATCTCCTTGGTCATGTCCTCGGCGACCTGCACCTCCATGTCGGTGTCTATGACGCCGCCGCCCCCGCAGACCTTGTCCAGACGCGCGAGTGTGGTGTTGAAGCGTATCGTCTCGTCAAGTATGAGGCCGTAGACCTTGCGGTCCTCGGTTATGTAGGCGAGGCCGTGGCGGATGGCGTCCTGCGGGTTCTTGAAGTTGACCTTCTGGCCGTTGAGGAACATCTCGCCCGTGATGTTGGTGCCGTAGCTCTTGCCGAATATGCTCATGGCGAGCTCCGTGCGGCCTGCGCCCTGCAGGCCGGAGAAGCCGACCACCTCGCCCTTGTGAACCTTGAAGGACACGTCGTCGTCCACTATGCGCTCCTGATACAGCGGGTGGTGCACCGTCCAGTGATTGACCTCAAGGCTGACCTCGCCGGAGACGTTGTGCACGCGCTTGGGATAGCGGTCCTCCATCGGGCGGCCGACCATGCCTTTTATTATCCTCTGCTCGGAGAACTCGTCCACGCCCTTGACCAGCGTCTCTATGGTGGAGCCGTCGCGAAGTATCGTGGCCTTGTCCGCGCAGTATATTATCTCGTTGAGTTTGTGGGTTATGATTATGCTGGTCAGACCCTGCTTCTTGAACTCGATGAGCAGGTCGAGCAGCATCTTGGCGTCCTCGTCGTTGAGGGAGCTGGTGGGCTCGTCCAGTATGAGCAGCCGCACCTTCTTTGCAAAGGCCTTGGCTATCTCGACGAGCTGCTGCTTGCCGGTGCCTATGTCCTTTATGAGCGTGTGCGCGCTCTCCTTGAGGCCGACCTGGCGCATGTGCTTCTCGGCCTCGTAATAGGTCTTGTTCCAGTCTATGACACCGAGCTTGTTCTTGAACTCGTTGCCCATAAACATGTTCTCGCCTATGGTCAACAACGGAATAAGGGCAAGCTCCTGGTGGATGATAACTATGCCGACGTCCTCGCTGTCACGCTGGTTCTTGAACTGACAGAGCTTGCCGTCATAGTATATCTCGCCCGAGTAGCTGCCCACGGGGAATGTGCCGCTGAGCACGTTCATGAGTGTGCTCTTGCCGGCGCCGTTTTCACCTATAAGGGCGTGTATCTCGCCCTCCTCCACCACAAGGTTTACGTTGTCAAGAGCCTTGACGCCAGGGAACTCCTTGGTGATGGAGCGCATTTCAAGTAGTGTCTTACCCAAAGCTTTCGTTCCTCCTCCCGGCTCGCGCAGCCGCGAGCCTCGCTGCTGTTCATAACACTTAAAAGCGGGCGGGGCAGGCGCCCCGCCCGTGGCTTAAATGCTATGTGTCACTTACGCCTTAATGATTACTCAACGGCAACCAGGTAGCCGTCTTCGCCGACTTCATAGTAGCCGGGGGTGACGAGGACTTCTTCGTAGTTGTCCTTGGTGACGGTCTCAGGGACGAGCAGCACGCTGGTGGCGGCGTGGCCGGTGTCGCTGGTGGTGTAGGTCTCGGTGTCGAGGCTGGCCTCGAAGTCCCAGCCGGCGGCTTCGATCAGAGCTTCGTCAACAGGATCGCCCGCGAGGATGGCGGCAGCGATGTCGAGGGTGGCGACGGCCTCGTTGGCGACGGCCTTGTAAACGGTCATGGCCTGGGTGCCGTCGAGGACGTTCCTCAGGTTGGCGACGTCGCCGTCCTGGCCGGTGATGATGACGGTGTTGCCGCCGGTGTAGTCGCTGGTGACGGCCTGGGTCACGCCGAGGGCGGTGGAGTCATTGGAGCAGAGCCAGGCGTCGAGGTGCTCGCCGCCGGAGTAGTAGGAGGCGAGGATGGTCTGGGCGCGGTCAAGGGCGGTGTCGGTGTTCCACTGCTCGGTGGCGACAACGTCAAAGTCGGTCTGGCCGCTGAGGCAGACGAGGACGCCGCTGTCCAGGTAGGGCTGCAGGATGCTCATGGCGCCGTTGAAGAAGAACGGGGCGTTGTTGTCGGCGGGGTCGCCGGCGGTGAACTCTATGTAGGCCGGGTCATCGGCGGTGCGGTCGGCGAGGCCGAGCTGCTCCTCGAGGTACTGACCCTGCAGGACGCCGACGGAGTAGTTGTCGAAGGACACGTAGTAGTCGACGTTGTCGTTCATGATGAGGCGGTCATAGGCGATGACGGGGATGCCGTTCTCGGCGGCCTCGTCAACGACGGTGTTCAGGCTCTCGCCGTCGATGGCGGAGATGACGAGAAGGTTGACGCCGTCGGCGATGAGGTTCTGGATATCGCTGACCTGCTGGTCAACTTCGTTGTTGGCGTACAGCAGCTCGGCCTTGTAGCCGGAAGCCTCGAACTGGTCGCGCAGGAACGCGCCGTCGCGGTTCCAGCGCTCGAGGCTCTGGGTCGGCATGGAGATGCCGACGTAGCCGAGGCTCTCACCGTTGGTGCTTTCGGCGGGAGTGGACTCTCCGGCGTTCGGATCGGTGGTGGCGTTGCCCGGGTCGTCAGTGCCGCAGGCGGCAAGGGCGAACACCATTACGAGCGCGAGGAGCAGGGCAAGAAACTTCTTCATTTCGTTTTCCTCCTGGCATTTTTGCTTGCTCTAGATTTGGAAGCTTTAGCATTCCATACCGTCATTTTAAAAAGCGACTTTATAAAAGTCAATATCAAATTGCCCATAATAATATATTTTGTCTAACGTGCTGTTTTCGGTGGGGGGTTGATTTGTGCACTATTCCTGGCTTATGTAAGATGGGTTGCTATTTTGCAGAAAGGTGCTACAATGGTGGATGGGAAAAAAGCTGGTTAAAATGCAGTTATCATTTTACGAAACCCGGATTGATTTTTGTGCCGGTTGTGGTAAAATGGGATAAATTAAGCGCCTTAGATAAAGGCGTTTAAGAAAAGTAGAGGTAAGTTGCCACATGGACAACACGTACACGGACAGGCGCCGCCAGACGCGCAGCAGCGTATATCACCATCTGTATGACGCGGAGGGCTTCTGCACACGGCAGTCTGTCGCGCAGGCGCTGGGACTGAGCCTGCCCACAATATATCAGAATCTCAACGAGCTGGTCGAGAGCGGGCTTGTGCGCTATAACGGCGAGGCGGAGAGCACGGGCGGACGCCGGGCGGCCGGCGTGGAGATAGTCCCCGACGCGCGTATAGCCATCGGTGTGAGCGTCACCGGACATCACCTGCGCTTCCTCGCGGCGGATCTGCGCCTGCACGAGATAGCCTATCGCTCCGTCTCCTATACTGCCTTCGGCACGGAGCTCACGGAGGTGGCGGAGACCATCGCCCGGGAGCTGGAGAGCTTTATAGACGGGCAGGAGATAGACCGCTCGCGCCTGCTGGGCGTGTGCATAGCCGTGCCGGGCGTGCTCACGGCCGACCACAGGAGGGTCATGTTTGCGCCGACGCTGCACCAGACGGACGCCGACCTCTCGGCGCTGTATGAGCGCATACCCTACCCGAGCTATGTGGAGAACGACGCCACCAGCAGCGGCCACGCCGAGTGGTTCGTGCGCGGCGCGCGCGGAAACCTGGCGTATCTCTCGCTGGAGGGCGGCGTCGGCGGCAGCGCGCTTATCGGCAGCGCGCCGTATCACGGCAGCAACGGGCGCAGCTGCGAGTTCGGACACATGTGCCTGGTTCCGGGAGGGCTGCCGTGCAGCTGCGGCAAGCGCGGCTGCCTGGAGGCGTACTGCTCGCCCGACCGGGTGAGCAAGGACCTGGGCGTCTCCCTCGGCGAGTTCTTTGAGGAACTGGGGCGGCACAACCCTGAGTACGGCCTGCTGTGGACGGACGTCATGCAGCACCTGGCCGTGGGTGTGTCGAACATACGCATGGCCTTCGACTGCGACGTCGTCCTCGGCGGCGAGCTGTCGCAGTACATGCCGGACTACCTCCCGCTGCTGAGGAAGTACGTCTCGGCCAACGACCCGTTCTCGGACAACGCCGACTACGTCTCGCTCAGCGTGCTGGGCGGCCACTCCGTGCCCCTGGGCGCGGCGCTGCACTTCATAAGCGCGTTCCTGGACGAGGTGTAAGCGAATACCGCATACGAAAAAGCCGCCCCGGGCAGTGCCCCGGGGCGGCTTTCAGTTTAGGTGAAAAGATTTGCGAAATCTGCCGGGATGCGGCGAACGATCGAATTTCAGCGCCTCAAAAGCGCGCCATGACCGCTTCGGCCACGCGCAGGCCGTCCACGGCGGCGCTGGTTATGCCGCCGGCCCAGCCGGAGCCCTCGCCGCAGGGGTAGAGGTTGGCCACCGCGCTCTCGCGGTTTTCGCCGCGCGGCAGGCGCACGGGGCTGGACGAGCGCGTCTCGGGGCCGGTCAGAACCGCCTCCGCGTCGCCGAACAGCGGCAGCCTGGCGGCCAGCAGCGGGAGGGCGAAACTCAGCCCGTTTGTGACGGTTTCGGGCAAAACCCGGCGCAGATCGCCCCAAAACACGCCGGGAAGGTAGCTGGGCTGCACCCGCCCTGGGGCGGCGCTCGCGCGGCTGGCGAGGAAGTCCCCCACCAGCTGAGCCGGGGCTTTGTAGTCGCCGCCGGCGTACTCGAAGGCGCGCTTTTCTATCTCGCGCTGCCAGAGCATGCCGCCCAGCGCGCCGGGGTAGGGGAAGTCCTCCGGCTTCACGCCCACCAGCAGGGCGCTGTTGGCGTTGGGCATGGCGCGGCCGGAGTAGCTCATGCCGTTGGTCACCACTCCGCCGTGCTCGCTGGCCGCGGCGATGACCTCGCCGCCGGGGCACATGCAGAAGGTGTAGGCTCCGCGCCCGTCGGGCAGCCGGACGCTCAGCGAGTAGTCCGCGGCCGGGAGGCGTTTGCCCCTCGGCACGCCGTACTGCGCCAGGTCGAGGTCGGACTGCAGGTGCTCTATGCGCGCGCCCATGGAGAAGGCCTTGGCCTCCATCGGCACGCCCTGGGCGTGCAGCGCCGTCATGGTGTCGCGCGCGCTGTGACCCGTGGCGAGCACCAGCGCGGAGCAGTCCTGGATGTATTCAAGCCCCCCGGAGACCACGCGCACGCCGTGCACCGCGCCGCTGTCGAGGACGAGCCCCTCCAGCCGGGAGCCGAAGCGCACCTCGCCGCCGAGGGAGACTATCTCCCCGCGGATGGACTTCACCACGCGCGAGAGCACGTCCGTGCCGACGTGCGGCTTGGCGTCGTACACCACGGACTTGGGCGCGCCGTGAGCGGCAAATTCGCGCAGAACGTGCGTGATTCGCCTGTCGTGCGTGCCGGTGTTGAGCTTTCCGTCGGAAAAAGTTCCGGCTCCGCCCTCGCCGAACTGGACGTTGCACTCGCCGTCCAGCTCACCGCCGGAGCGGAAGACCCTGACCTTCGCCGTGCGCGTGTCCACGTCCGCGCCGCGCTCGAGCACTATGGGGCGCAGCCCCGCGCGGGCGAGAGTCAGCGCGCAGAACATGCCCGCAGGGCCGAAGCCCGCCACGACCACCGGCGCGCCGCGCGGCGTGAGCCGGGGAATCTCGTAGCTCTCCGGCGGCTCGGCCGGCTCGCCCTTCAGGCGCACGGCGACGGTGTAGACGAACTTGATGGAGCCCTTCCGCCGCGCGTCGAGGCTGCGGCGCTGTATTTGCAGCTCCTCTATGGCGCCGGGCTTGACGCCGAGGCGCTTGGCGGCGAGGGCGTACAGCTCCCGCTCGTCCCTGCCGGGGGCGAGGGTGAGGTTGGCGACGGTCTTCATAGCAGCCTCCCGGCCAGCGCGCCGCTGGACCACGCCCACTGGAGGTTGTAGCCGCCGCAGTCGCCGTCTATGTCCAGCACCTCGCCGCAGGCGTAGAGGCCGGGGACGAGGCGGCTGCGCATGGTCAGCGGGTCGAACTCGGCGGTGCGTATCCCGCCCGAGGTCACCTGTGCCGAGCCGAAGCCGTCCGTGCCGCGCACGGGCAGGTCGAAGCGCTTGGCCGCGCCCGCCAGAGCCTTGAGCGAGCGCGCGTCGAGCGTGGCTATGGGTGCGTCCTGCTTCAGCCCCGCGTACTTTGCCAGCATCCGCGCCAGGCGGTTGGGCACCGCGCCGATGAACGCCTCCCCGGCCGTGATGCCCGGAGCGGCCTCCTGCCGTGAGCGCAGGTGAGCGAGCACCTCGCCGAAGCTGTAGCCGCGCAGGAGGTCCAGCGAGAGCACCAGCCCCTCCCCGGCGCGGGACACTGTCCGTGCGAGGTCGAAGGCCGCGGGACCCGAGACGCCCGTCTCGGCAAAGAGCGCCTCGCCGCTGGACGAGGCCAGGGGAGTCCTGCCCTGATAGACCGTCATGGCGCAGTCGGCCTTGACGCCCTTGAGCGAGCGCGGGTACTCCGGCGCGGTGGTTATCTGGGCGAGGGCGGGATAGAGCGCGGTCCGGCTGTGGCCGAGAGACTTCAGCAGTTCGTAGCCATCCTTGCCGCCGCCGAGCTTTTCGCCCGCCAGCCCGCCGCAGGCGACTATGGCGGCGTCGCCGCCGACGCTCGCGCCGGACTCGGTGGACACGGCGAAGCCCGAGCGCGTGCGCTCGAGCGAGCGGACGCGGTCGCCGGAGATGAGCTTCACGCCCTCGGCCTCGAGCGCGAAGCGCAGCGTGTCCGTGACGGAGTTTGCGCTGTTCGAGAGCGGATAGACCCTGCCGCCATACTCCTCGCGCGTCAGCAGGCCGATGCCGCGAAAGAGCGCGAGCGTGTCCGGCACGGTCAGCGCCTCCAGCGCGCCGCGGACGAACGAGGGGTCTTCCCCGTGGTAGTGCTCGGCCGAGGCCGAGGTGTTTGTGAGGTTGCAGCGGCCGTTTCCGGTGGCGGCGAGCTTGCGCCCGACGCGGCTCTGCCGCTCGAACAGCAGCGGCTCGTGCCCGCAGCGCGCAGCCGTGAGCGCCGCGAGCATGCCGGAAGCCCCGGCGCCGACTATCAGTACCCGCATGTACATGCCTCCCTGGCGAAAGAGGCCGGCGCGCGTCCGGCCTCGGAGTTAAAGACGGCCCGGAAAACCGGACGGGCTTTCCGAGCCTTGGATTCGTTTTTTCGTCCGGTCACTTCGTGCCGAAGATCCTGTCGCCGGCGTCGCCGAGACCGGGGACGATGTAGCCGTGCTCGTTGAGGTGGTCGTCCAGCGCGGCGAGGTAGATGTCCACGTCGGGGTGGTCGGCCTGCATACGCTCCACGCCCTCGGGAGCGCCGATGATGCTCATGAGCTTGATGTGCTTCACGCCGGCCTCCTTGAGGAAGTGCGCCGCGGCGCTGGCGCTGCCGCCGGTGGCGAGCATGGGGTCGACTATGATGGCGTCGCGCTCGGCGATGTCGGGCGGCATCTTGAAGTAGTACTTCACCGGCTCAAGCGTGTCGGGGTCGCGGAACAGGCCGATGTGGCCGACCTTGACGTTCGGCATCATCGTGACCATGCCGTCGACCATGCCGAGCCCGGCGCGGAGAATGGGCACGACGGCGAGCTTCTTGCCCGCTATCTGGCGGCACTTGGCCACGGCCACGGGGGTCTCGACGTCGACCTCCTCCAGGGGCAGGTCGCGCGTGGCCTCATAGCACATAAGCATCGCTATTTCCCCGACCAGCTCGCGGAAGACCTTGACGCCGGTGTCCTTGTCGCGCAGCACGCTGAGCTTGTGCTGTATCAGCGGGTGGTCGAATACGTGAAGATTGCTCATTGGTTTTCCCTCTCCTTTGTAAATATCATAGCTCATATGGGAAAGCGGCCGTTTTCAGCCGGACATCCTGGCCTGGCGCTCCCGCTCGGCCTGCGAGAGCCGCAGATATACGGGCAGCAGCGTTCCGGCATCGGCGGGCTGCTTGTCCATCGCGGCCATGCACACGCCCCAGGCGTTCTGGTGCAGCAGCGTGCCCGCGGCCAGCGTGGACTTCAGCGCGCGGTCGCCCAGGTACTCGTGCACCAGCGCGGCTCCGTCGCCGGTCAGGAACGGCGATGCGCCGCGCCCGGCCAAGTCCTCCGTGAGTTCGGCCAGCGAGACGGCGCGGTCGGGAACAAGCCGCTCCGGTTTTCCGTCCTTGATCGTAAAGAGCGCGTTATAGACCTGGCTCCTGCGCGCGTCCATGCAGCAGCAGACCAGCGCGCCTTCGCCCAGGTTCACGCCGTTCCAGGCCATGGCCTCCAGCGTGGAGACGCCGATGGCCGGCTTCTCCAGCGCCCAGCACAGCCCCTTGACGGCGGCCACGCCTATGCGCACGCCGGTGAACGAGCCGGGACCGCAGGCGACCGCGACCGCGTCCAGCGCGGCCTTGTCCGTGCCGGTGGAGGCGAGCAATTCCTCCGCCATCGGCAGCAGCGTGGCGCTGTGCGTCAGGCCGGAGCACTGGAAATACTGGCCTATCAGCACGCCGTCGCGCACCAGCGCGGCGCTGGCGGCCTTCGCCGAGGACTCTATACCAAGTATCAGCATTAGCGCGCACCTCCCCCGATAGTTATGCGCCTGTCCGTGTCCGAGAGCTTCTCTATGCGCACGGTCAGCTCGTCGCCCGTGAAGGCTCCGGCGACGTTCTCGCTCCACTCCACGGCGCAGACGGCGCCGCGCTCGAGATAGTCGTCCCAGCCGATGTCCCACAGCTCGTCCGCGCCGCCCAGGCGGTACATGTCGAAGTGCAGCAGCGTGCGCTCTCCCAGGTATTCGTTTACTATGGTGAACGTGGGGCTGTTCACGCGGCAGTCAAGCCCCATGCCGCGCGCCATGCCGCGCACGAAGGCGGTCTTGCCCGCGCCCAGCTCACCGTACATCGCGACGACCGTCCCGTCGGGTATCCCGGCCGCAAAGGCGGCTCCGGCGTCTTCGGTCTCGCGCTCGGAATGAGTAATAATTTCCATATAAAACCTCCGGGGTCACGCCCCAGCGCTATTATACACCAAGTCGGGCGTTGCGTAAAGCGTGATTGTGTGGTACAATAAAATGATTTTATGCCGCCTGAAGCAATTGGGCGGACTACCCAAGCAAAGCGAGGTGGCAGGTACGAAGAAGCTTCTGCCTCATGTAAAGGAATTTTTCCGCCGCGCGGACATGCTGCTGCTGGCAATGAGCCTTGTCAGCGCGTTCTACGGCCTCGTGGTCATCTGGAGCGCGACGCAGCACTATGACAACCCGGCGCAGTTCGTCATAATCCAGGGGCTGGCCATAGTGATAGGCGTGGTCGCGTATGTCATAGTCACGATAATAGACCTCGACATCTTCGCCGAGCACTGGAAGTGGCTGTACGCGGCCAGCGCGTTTCTGTTTGTGCTGCTGATATTCTTCGGCCAGGGCGACGAGACCACGGGCAACAACGGCTGGCTGCGCTTCGCCGGCATAGGCATACAGCCCACAGAGATCATAAAGCTGGCCTTTATCATCGTCATGGCCAAGCACATGGTGTACCTCAAGACCAGGCGCGACCTCAACAGCTTCCTCTCTGTGGCGCAGCTCGCGGGGCACTTCATAGTCATGTTCGGCGTCATCATCGTCACGTCCAGCGACCTTGGCAGCGCGCTGGTGTACTTCTTCATCTTCGCCGTAATGATGTTCATGGTCGGCGTGCGCATCTACTGGTTCATCCTGGGCTTTGCGGCCATCGCGGCCATGATACCCATAGCCTGGACGTACTTCCTCCAGGACTATCAGAAGCAGCGCATACTTGCGCCGTACGACCCGTCCATAGACCCGAACAACGAGGGCGTCAACTGGCAGCAGCACCAGGCAGAGGTGGCGCTGGGCTCCGGCGGACTCACCGGCACGGGGCTGGGCGAGGGCACCCAGACGCAGAGCGGCTCCATACCCAGCCAGCACACGGACTTCATCTTCGCCGTCATCGGCGAGGAGCTGGGCATGATAGGCGCGTGCCTGGTGCTCGTGCTCCTGGTGGCGATAGTCATCCGCTGCATCCAGGTCGGCCTGCGCTCCGGCGACACGCTCTCCGCGCTGGTGTGCTTCGGCGTCGCGGCCAGCGTCGTGTTCCAGACCTTTGAGAACGTCGGCATGTGCATTGGAATAGCGCCTGTCGTCGGCATAACCCTCCCGTTCTTCAGCTACGGCGGCTCGTCCGTCGTGAGTATGTTTGCCGCCATGGGACTTGTCTCGGGCGTGCGGTACCGACCAAAGCTTGTGAAATACCGGCTCTACTGAGCCCGGAGGTGAACGTATGCCTGCACGCAGCGCCAACGCGGACGCGGCGCGCGTCACGGCGGCCTTTTTCGTCGTTTTGATACACGCCGCGGGGGTCTCGTGGCCCTGCGGGATAAGCTATAACGCGCTCGCGCGCTTCGGCGTGCCCGTCTTCGTCATACTCAGCGGGTACTTCATGCTGAGCCGCGCGCAGACGGTGGGGAGCATAGTCCGCCGCGCGGGCAGGCTGCTCGTAATCATGGTCTGCTGGTCGGCGCTGTACTACGCCTATATCCTCGCCGTGGGCGAGCGGCAGTGGGAGGGCGCGGAGACGATGGTGCGCTATCTCGTCACGGAGCCGGTGCACATGTGGTACATATACACCGCCGTGTTCCTCTACGCGATAACGCCGCTGCTGTACGTCTTTTGCGCCCACGCCACGCGCAGGCAGTACGAGTACGCGATGCTCGTGCTGTTCGGCCTGGGCAGCGTCTACGAGCTGATGCACGCCACGGCCATGTTCCCGACGCTCATGCTGATTGCGGAGAACGCGCATCTGCCCTGGGGCGTGGGCTTCATCCTCTTTTACCTGCTGGGCGGGTACCTCCGGCGCTGGAGCCTGTCCGGGCCGGCGGCCGCGGTAGTATATGCCATGGGCGCGCTCGGCGCGGCGATGACCGTTGCCGGCTCGCTCGCGCTCTCCCGCGGAGGGCTCAACGAGCTGCTGTTCCGCTACACCAGCCCGAACGTGGTGCTGACGGCGGCGGCGTTCACGCTTTTATTCCTGCGGCTGAGGCTCCCGGAGTCAAGGCGGCTGGGTGAGGCCGCGCGCTGCACGCTGGGCGTCTATCTGCTGCACCCGCTGCTGATTATGACAGCTCAGCACCTCGGCATCTGGGAGCCGGAGACGCTGTCGCTGTGGATAGCGATACCCCTGCGCGCCGCGGCGGTGTTCGCGCTGTCCATGCTTGCGTCGCTGCTCCTCAGCCGCGCGCCCCTTTTGCGCAAGCTGGTATCGTGAGCGGCAAGTCAGCCGAAAAATGTAAATTATCGCATGTTTTAACACTTTAAGAGCCAAAAGAAGACCTCATTTGTACTTAAAAGGCACGGGAATTTTCCTGTGCCTTTTGACGTTTTTTCAAGCTTATAAATGACAAAGTTTTGTCATGAATTACGAAAACCTCCGGCGACGTCCTTCCCGGAACAGAAAATTCTTGAACTTTTTGTGAATTGCGAGTATCATACATTCATCACATCGCTGATTGAAAGTGCTATAAAGCAGTTCGCTAAAGTGCTGTAAACGGGCTTGCCCGTTGCAGATATATAAACCGGCGCGCCGGATGCGCGCCACGGAATGGGAGGAATCCTTATGCTGCCTATACTGGCAACCTTCGTAATCCTGCTGATTTTCGGCGTAGGCGATATGATTGCCACCAAGACCAAGGCAATCGTCTCGATGCTGTTTGTCGCGTCGGTCGTATTCATGGCAGGCTTCTGGACGGGCTTGTTCCCGAAGACCATGTTCACCGACTCCTCGCTGCTGAACGTCGCCACGGTGCTTGTCTGCATGCTGCTTGTCCACATGGGCACAACCATCAAGCTGCGTGACTTCGCCGACCAGTGGAGGACTGTCATTGTCGCTGCCGTCTGCTGCGTCGCGATAAGCCTCGGCATTTTCTTCCTCGGCGGCCTCATCATCGACCGCAACTACGCTGTTGTAGGCGCGCCCATCCTCTCCGGCGGCGTTGTCGCCACCATAACCATGCAGGGTGCGGCCAATAACCTCGAGCTGCCTGACCTCGCCATCTTTGCAACGCTGGTCATGGTCTGCCAGGGCTTTGTCGGCTATCCCGTCGCCTCCCTCTGCCTGCGCGCCGAGGCCAAGCGTATCCGCAAGCTGGTCGAAAACGGCGAGGAGCTGAAAGGTGTGACCGCTAAGGTCGCAACTGCGGACGCTCCCGTGAAGAAGCGCCTCATCCCGGCCATCCCCGACAAGTATAACGGACCGAACGTCATCATGGCGAAGGTCGCGTTCGTGGGCTTCCTGGCCACTATCTTCGCCACCTGGATTTCCGGAGTGATAGGCTTCAGCATCAGCAACCTCATCATCGGTCTCATCTTCGGCCTGCTCTGCAAGGAGCTCGGCTTCCTGGAGGAAGGCCCGATGACCAAGGCCGGCGCCGACGGCTTCATGCTCGTCGTCGTCACCCTGAGCATCTTCGGAGACCTCGCCAATTCCACGCCGGAGGGCGTGCTCGAAATGCTCTGGCCGCTGTTCGTCGTTGTTGTCACCGGTTCCGTCACCTTCCTGGTGCTCGGCAGCCTGGTCGGCAAGCTCGTCGGCATGAGCTGGCAGATGGCCTGCGCCATCGGCAGCACCTGCCTGTTCGGCTTCCCCGGAACCTACATAGTCACCAACGAGGTCGTCAACGCCATCGCCACCGACGAGAAGGAGAAGCAGCTCATGCTCGACCACATGATGCCCAAGATGCTCATAGCCGGCATGGTCACCGTCTCCATATGCAGCGTCCTCATAGCGACTTACATGACAAGCCTGCTCGCAGCTTGATCTCAATTAAAATCATAAGGGGGAGACGACTGCCGTCTCCCCTATACCTATTTATAAATCAGAAAGGATAAGACATCATGGACATACGCAGCCGTGTACACGAGGTGTACGACGAGATGATCTCCTGGAGGCGCGACTTCCACCGCCACCCGGAGCTGAGCAACAACGAATTCCGCACCACCGAGAAGATAGTCGAGCTCCTCAAGAGCTTCGGCGTGGACAGCGTGGAGCGCCCCCTGCCCACCGGCGCGGTGGCGCTGATAAAGGGCGCCAAGCCCGGCAAGTGCGTGGCCATCCGCGCGGACATAGACGCCCTGCCCGTCAAGGAGCAGACCGGCCTGGACTTCGCCAGCGAGAACGACGGCGTGATGCACGCCTGCGGCCACGACACGCACGCGGCCATGCTGCTCGGCGTGGCGAAGGTACTCTGCGGTATGCGCGACGAGCTTTGCGGCAGCGTGAAGCTCATTTTCCAGCCCGCCGAGGAGAAGGCTCCGATGGGCGGCGCCAGGCCGATGGTCGAGGCGGGCGCGCTTGAGAACCCGCACGTGGACGCCATCCTCGCCACGCACATCTCCCCCTCCGGCGAGGGCGTGAAGGTCGGCTCCGTGAGCGTGTACGACGGCATCGTCACCACGGCCTTCAACCTCTACAACGTCAACGTCACCGGCCAGACCGCGCACGGCTCCCAGCCGCACAACGGCCACGACGCGATCCTCGCGGCGGCTCAGTTTATCGTGAACGCGCAGCAGATAGTCGCGCGCCGCATCAGCCCGCTGGACACCGCGATAGTCTCCATCGGCGTCATCAAGGGCGGCGAGGCCGTGAACATCATCCCCGGCAGCGCCAGCATGGAGATGGTCTGCCGCACCTACGGCGAGGCCAACCGCAAGGTGATCTACGACGAGGTCATGCGTCTCGCCCGCGGCACCGAGGAGCTCAGCGGCTGCAAGTTCGACGTGGAGCACACCGAGGGCTACGGCTCCGTGGTCAACGACCCCGCTCTGCTGAAGCTCGCCGACGAGGCCGTCACCGAGGCGCTCGGCGAGGGCTATGTGAACTACCTCAAGGAGCCGCTGAGCTTCAGCGAGGACTTCAGCTACTACGGAAACGCCACCGGCACGCCCAGCCTGTTCCTGATGCTCAACGCCGGCTGCCTGGGCGACGAGCCCTACAGCCTCCACGACGCGCGCTGCACCTTCCAGGAAAACGCGCTGGAGTGCGGCGTGACCGCGATGGTCGCGACCGCAATGAAGATTTCCAGGGGGAACTAGTTCCCCCTGGATACGCGGCATAAATGCCGCGATACCCCCTCTCCGCGCACGGCGTGGAGGCCGCGGACACGCGTAAGGCATCAAGCCGAGGCAAAGCCCCGGCTTGATGTATTAAACACACGAAAAGGAGATCACATCATGGCTGATATAAAAGCGCTTGCGCACGAAGTGTTTCCGTACGTCGTTGAGATGCGCCGGGATTTTCACCGGAATCCGGAGCCGAGCTTTGAGGAGTTCCGCACCACCGACCGCATAGCCGAGGAGCTGGACAAGATGGGCATACCCTACCGCCGCTTCGAGCCGAGCGGGCTTGTGGGCGACATCGTGGGCGGCAAGCCCGGCAAGTGCATCTTCCTGCGCGCGGACATAGACGCGCTGAGCGTCAAGGAGGAGAGCGGCGTGGAGTTCGCCAGCGAGCGGGAGGGCTTCATGCACGCCTGCGGCCACGACACGCACGCGGCCATGCTGCTCGGCGCGGCGAAGGTGCTCAACTCCATCAGAGACGAGCTGTGCGGCTGCGTAAAGGTGCTGTTCCAGCCCGCCGAGGAGCTGGCGATGGGCGCCAAGCACATCATCGCCCAGGGCGCCATCGAGGGCGCGGACGCCGGCTTCGGCATGCACATCTTCGCCCAGCAGCCCGTGGGTCAGCTGGGCATCACCAGCGGCGTGATACACCCCGCCGCGGATTACTACAAGCTGGACGTACACGGCGTGACCAGCCACGGCGCGCTGCCCGACGAGGGCGTGGACGCCACCGTCGCCGCCGCGGCGATAGTCATGAATCTGCAGACCATCTCCAGCCGCGAGTTCAGCCCGCTGGAGCCGGTGGTCGTCACCGTCGGCACTCTGCACTCCGGCCAGCGCTTCAACGTTATATCCAACCACGCGGAGCTGGAGGGCACCGTGCGCCTGTTCAACGAGGAGCTGCACCAGAAGATACCCGGCATGATGGCGCGCATCGCCGAGAACACCGCCGCGGCCTTCCGTTGCACCGCCGAGCTGGACTACCAGTTCAAGAGCGACATGCTGGTAAACGACGAGGCCATGACTGAGCTGGCCAGGGGCGCGGCGCTGAAGGTGGCCGGCGAGGAGCACATCGCGCCGATACGCCGCTCGATGGGCGGCGAGGATTTCAGCGCCTACACGCACATCGTGCCCTGCGCCTTCGTCGCCCTGGGCGGCGGCGGGGAGGCTCCGCAGCACAGCGAGAAGTTCTGCATAGACGAGAGCGCCTTCGAGACCGGTGTCGCCATGTACGCCCAGGTCGCGGTGGACTTCCTCAACGGCTGAGCTCACGGCTCGGGCAAAACCGGCTTGAGCCGCCGCAGGATACGTGGTATCCTTCTGTCAGGAGGTGGAGACTGTGGAGCTGAGAGTGCTGCAATACTTTCTGGCAGTCGCCCGAGAACAGAGCATTTCCGCGGCGGCGGAGTCCCTGCACCTGTCGCAGCCGACGCTCTCCACGCAGCTGCGGCAGCTGGAGGATGAGCTGGGCAAGCAGCTGCTGATACGCGGAGCCAAGGGCTCGCGCAGGGTCACGCTCACCGAGGAGGGCGTCATACTGCGCAAGCGCGCCGAGGAGATACTCGCCCTGGTGCACAGGGCGGAGGACGAGATAGCGCGCTCGGACGAGAACATCGCCGGCGACGTGTATATAGGCGCGGGCGAGGCGGACATCGTGCGCCTTTTCGCCGAGGCCGCAAAGCTCATGCAGGAAAGGTACCCCGACGTGCATTACCACATCACCAGCGGGAATGCCGAGCACGTGCTGGATCAGCTCGACAAGGGGCTGATCGACTTCGGCATAGTGTTCGGCGGCGTGGACTCGCAGAAGTACGAGTTCATTTCCCTGCCTGTGAGGGACTCCTGGGGCGTGCTCATGCGGCGGGATTCGCCGCTCGCCGGAAAGGACGCCATACGCCCTGAGGACTTGTGGGACAAGCCGCTGATCATCTCGCGGCAGAGGGATGCAGACCCGCAGCTTTCGCGCTGGCTGAGGAGAGAGCTGTACAGCCTGAACGTGGTGGCCACGTACAACCTGGTCTTCAACGCCTCGCTGCTGGTGGATGAGGGCGTCGGCTATGCGCTGTGCCTGGACAGGCTGATAAACACGTCGGGCAGCGGCATGTGCTTCCGGCCGCTTGAGCCGGCGCTAGACGCCCCGGCCTGCGTGTGCTGGAAGAAATACCAGGTGCAGTCCAAGGCCGCGCTTGCCTTCCTTGCCCAGCTGCGCGCGCTGATAAATGCTTGAAAAGAGATAGCTCCCCGGTTCGGAACCGGGGAGCTTTTGCGCGCTTTCCGGGTTTTTGGCCGGGTTTTCTGCCTTTACAAGCGTTGCCGAGCGTGTTATTATAAAATGTACGACATTTTTGGAGGGGAATCGATGGACAAGAGGAGGGACATGACTGTCGGCGCGGAGTGGAAGGAGCTGCTGCTCTTTTCGCTGCCGATAATGGCCGGGCAGTTCTTGCAGCAGCTCTACAACACGGTGGACAGCATCGTCGTCAGCAGCTACGGCGGGGCGACGAGGGAGATATGCAACGCCATGTTTGCCGCGGTGGGCAGCTGCACCTCGCTCATCTTCCTGTTCCTGGCCATATCGCTTGGCCTGGCGAACGGCGGCGGAGTGCTGGTGGCGCAGCTCTACGGCGCAAAGCGCGAGGAGGAGCTGCGGCGCGCGGCCAGCACGCTGCTGATAACCCAGGCGGCTTTGGGCGCGGCGCTGGCGGTGTTCGGCTGCCTGGGCGCCAACATGCTGGTCGTCGGGCTGATGCGCGTGACGGACGCGGCCAGCCGCGACTACGCCATCGAGTACTTTGCCATATACGCCGTGGGGCTGGTTTTCCAGTACGTCTACAACGCCGTCGCCGGCATACTGCGCGCCGTGGGCGACAGCAAGGCGAGCATGTACTTCCTCATAGTCTCGGCCGTGCTGAACACCGTGCTCGACCTCTGGTTCGTGATAAGCTTCGGCTGGGGCGTGGTCGGCGTCGCTGTGGCGACGGTGATAGCGCAGGCGGTCTGCGCCGCGTTCAGCATCTTCTACATGTTCCGCCGCTATCCCATCTTCCGCTTCAGGCGAAGCGAGTTTGTGTTCGACACGGACAAGTTCAGGCTCTGCCTCAAGCTCGGGATTCCGGCCATCATACAGCAGGCCGTGGTCTCGCTGGGCAACGTGTTCATACAGCGCCTGGTCAACAGCTTCGGCCAGGTGACGATGAGCGCCTTCAACGCCGGCAACCGCATGGAGAGCTATGCGCTGATACCCATTTTCGGCATGAACAACGCTGAGGCCAGCTTTACCGGCCAGAATGTCGGCGCCATGAAGTACGACCGCGTAAAGCGCGGCTGGCGCTACGGCACGCTGATGAGCTGCGCCATGAGCCTGGTCATAGCCGCGGCGCTCTATTTCCTGGCGCCGGACTTCGCCCGGCTGTTCAGCCTGGACGGCGAGGCGCTCGCCCAGGCGGTCGAGTACCAGCGCTGGATGAGCTGCTGCATCATACTCTTTGCCACGTACATGCCCACCACCGGACTGCTCCAGGGCGCGGGCGACGCCGTCTGGACTTCGATGACCAGCTTCACCACGCTGGCGGTGCGCGTCTGCGCCGCCTACCTGATGGTCTACGCCTTCGACGTCGGATACGCCGCCTGCTGGCTGAACATACCCTTCGGCTGGGGCCTGGGCGTGCTCATGAGCATACCCAGGTATGTGTCGAAGCGCTGGATGACCAAGCGCGTGGTCGGCGACGTGGAGAGCTGACGAGAACAGGAGGGAGCCAATGAGCGATTTCTTTGCGCTTATTTCGCGCATGAGATACATCTCCCGCTGGGGGCTCATGCGTTCGAGCATACCCGAGAACGTGCAGGAGCACAGCCACATGGTAGCGGTGCTGGCTCACGCCCTCGGCGTCGTGCGCCGGGACGTGTTCGGCGAGCCGTGCGACGTCGGCACGCTGGTGTGCGCCGCGCTCTACCACGACGCGCCGGAGATACTCACCGGCGACATGCCGACGCCGATAAAGTACCACGGCGCGGACATAACCAACGCCTACCAGGAGGTGGAGCGCGTGGCCTCGGACAAGCTGGCCAATATGCTGCCGGAGACGCTGCGAGCCGAGTTCGCGCCGCTTATAAGCGGGGAGGTCGAGCGGGAGCTGAAGCCCCTGCTCAAGTGCGCCGACCGGCTGAGCGCGTACATCAAGTGCGTGGAGGAGCGCAAGGCGGGCAACCTGGAGTTCCTCTCCGCCGAGCGCCAGACCCTTGAGCGCATAAAGTCCATGCACCTCAAAGAGGCGGACTATTTTCTGGAAAACTTTATGCCGGCCTTCGAGAAGAACCTCGACGAGCTGGGGACAATGTCTGAGGAGGACTGAACAATGAAAGCGATAGTCACGGTCATAGGTAAGGACAGGGTGGGCATCATCGCCCTGGTCAGCCAGCTGCTCGCCGAGCGCGGCGTCAACGTGCTGGACATCAGCCAGACGGTATTGCAGGACTATTTCACCATGATAATGCTTGTCGACGCCTCCGCGTGCACCGAGCCCTTCGCCGCCCTCGCCGGCGAGCTGGCCGCCGAGGGCGAGAGCCACGGCCTGCAGATACGCATCCAGCGCGAGGACATCTTCAACGCGATGCATCGAATATAAGTCTAGGGGGAACCAGTTCCCCCTAGATACGCGGCATAAATGCCGCGATACCCCCTCGCCTTGCACGGCAAGGCGGTTGCGCCCAATGGGCGCAAGATATGGTAT
>ENA-OWPP01000552-OWPP01000552.1-human-gut-metagenome-genome-assembly--contig:-NODE-552-length-42060-cov-3.130913_pt1 | contig 42060 bp, 40 predicted proteins | sample MGYA00248265_ERZ651848 | MGnify/ENA primary metagenome ERZ651848 (study PRJEB26924, sample SAMEA4378233) | human gut metagenome | biome: human gut; feature: human-associated habitat; material: faeces...
GAAATTGTCATCAAAATCAATCCTAAAATCAGAAAAACCATTTGTACTCCTTTTCATCACCGTCTTATTGAGATAATAATTGCGATTTCTTTGCTTCTATCTCATTGCAATAATAAGATTCACCTTCTAAAATTAAATTTTTAAGATTATCTCTTTTCTTATACTCACAAACAAAATACGACTGTGAAAGATAGATACTTTGTGTTTGCATTACATTCGTTACTTTAGCCACATAGAAAATATTTAACTCTTCCAGAATATCCATTATGTCTTTTACATAATATTCGGAAAGTCCGGTGTTATTCGAAAATTCCGGATAATACATTAAGAATACTTCTGGACACATCAAAATAGCATTATCACATTTTGCTGGTCTTGCTGGAATTTCTTTGCGAACACAAGCCAACTCCAACAATATCTTTTGACAACTTTTATTTCTATTAAGACAATATCTTCTTATTGACAGAACTTCATCGACAGAAATAAGAATATACCCACCATTTACATTAAATTCAAGTTCTCCATACCCGATTGAGTATCCATCATATTCTGAGATATATGATGGATATAGTGAAAACTGAATTAAATCCTTCGGTTTGGCATTTTCAAAGTCTCGCCAGCTACACCAAATATAATTATTCTTTACAAGCCATCTTAATGCCTTAATAACTCTTTCGTTAATTGCATTTGAGTTTCTTCTTTGTTTTCTACCGAAAAAACAAATTGCATCTGATAACGAAAAGTCAGAAAACATTTGCTCGAAATTTTGTTTTACATTTAAGTGAAGATATATGTATACAGATAACACATCCTCGAAGAATTTATATCCAAATCGCAATCCTCTACAGCAATCGTCAACCAATTTCTTACCAACTTTAATCGTATGTTCTTCATGGTAATTCATTTTTCTCCAGTATTTTTCACTCATTAAAATCACCGCCAATTTCACATTTCACAATACCATCAAAATATTTTTTCAATTTTTGTTCTTTACTATTGATTTCATTTTTATAATATTCTTCTCCAATAATAATTGTATTTGTATTAAAGTGTCTAGCGCAGAAATTCGATACAATATGTTGCTTACGAATAAAAAAATCCTTTGTTGCATTAGTTTTTAATTCTTTTACATAAAAGATATCAATCGATGTTAAAACAGTCAACGCTTTTTTTACAGCCTCTGTAGAAATTCTCAACTCATCTGCTATTTTAGAATAATAGAAGTTATAAGCTTCCGGTCTATCATCAGAATAGTATTGAACCCCGTTTCCCATTTCTTTTGCGTTATTTTGACATTTTCTTAATGGGATTAGTTTTCGAAAAAATACAAGTACTCCCAAAGTCCTAATAATATCTGCTTTATTTTCTTTGCAAAAATAATGGGCATTCATTAGTTCATCATAATAAATAGGAACGTAAGAATAGTTTCTCCCAGCAATATTTGATGTAACATCATACTCACAACAATTTGAATTTTTGACTTTTTCAAAGTCATTGTCGCATTTCAAGAATTTGTTTTCGATAAGCCATGTAATAGAATTTCTAATTCTTGCAGTTATCCCTTCTGGCACTCTATTCGGCACTCTTAACAATTGAGTAGTTATTTGATTATTGCTGATCGTTGTACCATAAAAGAAAGATTCAGCATTTTTATACTTCGGATTAAAACGTCTTACATGATTTTCAATTATCATAAGGTACGCTGATATTGTAATGCAAAAATCACACTCCTTATCCTCGCTCGCAGCTTTAATAAGCGAAGATGGTACTTTATAAAAACTTGATTCAACCTCGGTCATTTTTCTAATCATAGCGATCTCCTCTCCAATCTAAAAACGGTATACCCAATGTCAAAATTCAAACAAATTTAGATAGCCTAAACCCAAAGCACAGTTCTCAGAAGGACTACAAATCACAAAAAGCAATCCTACTTATAATATACGATTTTTAATATAAAAAGTAAAAAGCATAATCAAATTTTATTTCCTTTGATAGTCCATTGGTAATCGTTTTATCGAGAAAATGACATTGAAATTCACTTTTCATTTTTGTAAACCGTTTGGTTGACACATATTATTTACTTTACTTTTTTGTAAAGCTGAAATCGTTAAAATAGCCGATTTTGAGAAAATTACCTTACAAAAAAGTAAAGTAAATAATAAAAAATCACTTTACAAAAATGTGCCGAAAAAAGCCGTATACTATATATAAGAAAGAATATATATACAATATATAAGAAAGAATATATACACTATAGAAGAAGATTATACGCACGTTGCCGCCAAACATAGAAAATCCAGTACTAGAGAAATCTAATACTGGATTGATTTTAGATATGATATTTTTCTAATTGAGTGTATCTCCAATAATAATATAAGCTAATATAGTTTATGCTTCTTATAGATTAGATAGATAAGATTATATTTTATATTGAGTAACTACTTTGTGTTAGTACTGATTAGTATTGAGATTATCTTGTATCTTAATACTGCATCATAATTTATCTGACTACAATTTTGGTATAATCAGATATTGAGTATTCTGTATTGACTATAGTAAGTTCTATATTAAAATCTCTAAATTGGATATGCTATTAATTAGCTATGTTATGTATTGTATTAGTTAGAGTTAATTTATGCTATTTCTTTTATGCTTCGCTACGCTACGCTGTCATTTCGCTACGCTCAATGATTGACTTTCATTCACTACGTTCATTCCAGTCAAATATATTACTTATGGATTATTGATTATTGATTATTTGGATATTAGATTATGTTTGATTGTCTTATTTAAGCAAATAAATTTTCAATTTGAATATGCTTTAGATAATATGTATTATGTTATATGATTCAATATTTATCTTAATTTTTGATTGCGTAATCTAATATCAATTTTAAGCTATCTAGAATTGATTCTAAGAGACTTTACTATTTCACCCTCAAAATTATACTATTTTTCTTATAGCGTCTTAAAACGGCTTTTAGATGCCTTAGAATCGATATTGAGATTTTACACTATTTGATTATTGTGGTTTTAATGCTTTTATATTATAATCTTGCAGAATGAAATCATTATGATTTTATAAAATCAAATATAAGCTGCCAGAAGTCTTTCTAAGACGTTTTGCAGAGAATACTATAACCTAAGCCTGCCAATATAGCAAATTGCCTTAGAGATGATTCTGATAGCAATTCAGATGCTAATAACAGCACTAATTAGTTGCTAATAACAGCACTAATATGATTCGAATAGTAGAATTGATAGAGTAGAATATCTAAAATATTGGATATGCTTATTTAAGCTCCACAAACGCTAGAGTTTATCAATGTACAAGAACTTCTACAATTAGGGTAGTAAACTATACCCCTACATATTTGCAGTTGCAGATAACTCGATCATCATCGATGTTCTGGCGCTTAAAATCGATTCTGGGTTTAGATGTTTGATTTTGGTCTGTGCATACCTGTATATTATTCCAGAACTTTTTTATGATATGAAGCTATGTTAGGGTCGAACTGATAGACCTTGCAAATTTTGATTAAGCAATACCAGCTAATCAAGAGCAATATAATTTTTGTATGTGATTTTCAAATATGATATTCTGAAAATACAGTCTTAGCCTGAGTTAGATATCTAAACACAAGATTGGAGATTTTTAAGATTAGAGCTTTTAATGACTATGATAGTTTTAGATTCCGATTTTTGATTTAAGATTTTTAGATTATACTTTTATTGCAGCTTAATGGGTACCTCCATAGAATGAAATTTATTTTTCTTCAGAAAATAGAGTACCCTAATTTTAGATACAGTGTTTATTTTATAACGAATAGAGGTTTTATTTTTCCGATAAATACGAAATTGTACGGGTATAACGTGAAAATATCCCAAAATAAGCAAAATTGCGGCATATCTAAAATATCACGCAAATGCGTTATTTTTTAGATTTTGGTTTCCAATTGAAATAATTGAATAAGTACTTAAAATCGTTGAAAATAAGTACCATCTGAATGATTTTCTTCGAAATTTCGGTATATTTTATTTTTGATATTGGGGTAGGATTCGTAGTATATTTTGTAGAAAATTCAAACGAATATTTTTAATAATTCGTATGGTGTCCAGAGCAATTAAAATCAGAAAATCAAATTTTAAGATTTTTGATTTAATCAAATTTAATCAGAATTGTTTGAAGGAAATCGAAAGCGATCGGAGGGACGAACATGGCAAAAATGTGGAACGGAAAATGGGGTGAAAAACAGGGTAAAAATAGGACGTTTTTAGGTGCTGAAAGTTACCAATTAAATGGTAATAAAATAGATGTAATTTTGGGTGAGATTATTTTGTTTTCATTTTTAACTATAATATTATGATTTGAATTTTGAGTATGGTATTTTTGATTGAATCAGAATGATAGAAATATTGAATGTGAAAAAATTGAATTTGGGGTGGGGTGTTGGAGAGGAATGTTTTGGTGTGATTTGAGTGCTGTATGATAGCATCTGAATGCTGCATAATGGCAGGGGGGGGTCTGGCAACGAGTATAGAGAGAATTTCGGGAGGATAATTTGGACTAATTTCGAGTTGTTTTTGGGGTTAGCCAGTAGAATGGTTTAAGTCAATTTGAGAGTATTTTTTTGTTGTGTTGGGGATTAGATTTGTTTTGATTTGTTGTATTAATGTCGTGATTTATGGCGAAATTGCGCTGTTTTTTGGATTTAGGAGAGATGGGGATTGGGATGTGAATTGGGATTCGGGAATGTGGTAGGGGAGTGGGGCAAGAGGGGATGGAGGATGGGGAGATGAGAGTGAGAAATGAGATTTTTGAGTATGGGCGGTGTGTGGAACACGTATGGGGCTGGGGTAAAAATGGAATGTTGAAAAAATTGTAAAATAGCCCCGGTTAAGATTGCAACCGCCGGAAACAGCGACGGGAGAAAAAATGCGAATGTGAAAAAACCGATTTTTTTCACATTCATTTTTGCTAGTTTTTGGATATTATAAATATAAAATTTTCGTGAATTCAAATAGTTTCACGTGAAACATTTCTAAAATATTTCTGAGTCAATAGAAAATCTATATCTTGATTGCCGATCGCCTGGTATCGTTATAGTGATATGAGAACGATACCATACAAGCAGATCAGAAAACCGTTGCCGGTATTGGGATATAAAAAAAGAGCGTAAAGCGAAATAACTTTACACTCGATTGACTACAATTTAACAATAGTTTATCACTAAACAATAATATATCCGCCGTAGCCCTCACTAGTCATCACTAAATTATCACGTATATTTCACACAGTTTTTACATTCCTATCACAAGGCTATCACGTATCAAATACTAACCCATCACTATTCCATCATTAGTCCAACACATACTTAACACTTATATATCACATACTTATCACAAAACTATCACATTAAGCACAGCGCCAACCATCAATAATTATATAACGCTGTTATACATACATTCCGAAACAGAACCCCGAAAACCAGAAACAAGATATCATCTATATAGATCTATCCAGCGTCAACCACTATCCAGAGCCAGAACCGGGGAACTATTGCCAACCAGATGTGCCCACATGAGACCCACCACATGCCGCATATACGCTAATATCGCCACATATACGCCCATATACCCTTCACTCTTATATATAAAGTATAGGGCTTATATAAGCCTCTGAGAAGCCAATACAAGCCCTTGCCTACTATATAAGAGTATAGCAGTATACCGATTTTATCTGCCGATATTATCCGCTTTTTGGGGGGATGCCGCCGCCGCCATGGCTGCTAGCTCCGCCGTACTATCGTCTGGCACATACTCTAGTATATCGCCAGGTTGGCATCCTAGCAATGCGCATATTTTGTCAATCGTTACCATATTAAAAATCATAGGGTCATTTTTGTGTATTTTGGTTACTACTGCACCGGGCATAATCTTTTTATTTTTCAATGTTGAAGGACTCAGCCCTTTATTTTTCAAAGTATCTTGCACATTTTCCTTAAAAATAATAATCAAAATCACACCCTTGCTTTATTTTATTCTGTTTTATACCTCAATTTAGGTATATTGCACTAAAAAAAGAAATATTGCATACCTAAGTTTAGGTATAATGCCTATTGCAATTATACCTAAAGCGTGGTATACTATAATCACAGAAAGCGAAAAGAAACCACAACAGAAAGCAAGCCAGAGGCTGCAAAGAGAATCGACAAATAACGGCAATGATAGCCAGAAGGGAGGGAACCACAGTACAACAGAAAACGGGCTTACAACCCAAAACCCACCGGGGCAATGTTCCCCATAGCACACCACAGGAAACAGAAGCAAGATCAAAGAAAAGCATCTGAAATAGTTTCCGGTATTGCATACAATTTCTAATATTATCGCTATTTCTCCATTATCCGCTATCTATATAGCACCGGATAAATAGTTTCCGATATTTCAAAATTACTATGGATACCGCCACAAAACAATATTTCAATAGCATTTCAATTCAAAATTGTTTCTAGTTCCGCACTGCATCTTGACAATTTCATAATTTTTCAAATTCCAAAACGGCAGCACCAGGAACGAACCCGGAAGCGTTTGAGTGCGCCATGACGGCTAGGGAATACCCCAAAACCACCAGCGAATAACACAAAATAACGCCATGACAACGCCACCTATTATGAGATTATGAAAAATAGCCCTGTAGCCTTGGGGCGATATAATACCGCTGCTGCCGCTAGTCATGTACTAGCCCACTAGGGCTTATTTTAGCCCACTAGAAATCGTGGTATCTTGATATCATTTGATATTATACCACATTTCAAAAGAAAATGCAAGTAAACAAAATGTGAATATTATGGAGGTAATAACTATGAGTAAAAAGCACATGACAAGAAAAGAAATCCGCAATTTCCCGGGCGTGTTCCGTGTGTCAAGCATGAATGGCGGATATTCTGGTGATGGGAACAATGTGATTTATGCTCATGGCAAGAAGGAAGATGGGACAGACGATTTTGAATCCAGACTTGAAATTGACTGGAACGATCGTTTTGATGAATCCATTCTCGAAACCGTTGGAGATATGTGCTTTATCACAGTTGCTCTGGAAAAGACTGAATCCGGCAAACTGTTCAAGAAGAGATTCCTGTCTGAATATGATGCAATCGCATACTGCAATGAACATATTGTAGACGGCACAAAACTGTATATCCGTGGCAATCTAAAATATTCGATGTATAATGGCAAGACAACAATTGATAAGGAAATCAAGAGTATTTCGATTGCAGCTTCTTCCGTAAATGAAAATGCTGATACTCAGACTAAGGATGATAGATTCGCAAAGTTTACACAGACCATTCTGTTTGACAAGGATTCTTGTAATTTGAGAGATGTTGACAAGGAAACCGGGATGATGAGCATCAATGCAACTGTTCTTGCTTATCTAAAAGAATATAACAATATTGAAGTTCGAGGGAATTTCCCGTATAAGGTTGGTTTTGAATTCCATTTGAACCTTGAAAATCAAAAGCAGTGCAAGATGTGTTATGATAAGCTTTTCAAGGTCAAGAAGGGGTATACACAGATTACATTTGAGGGCGAATTTGTGGAATCTGGTGCTGTTATTACTCCGTCTTGGGATGATATCCCGGATGATATTAAAGAACTCGTTGAAATGAATGTATTTACTAAAGAAGAAGCTTTAGAGAAGTGTGCTGCATCTGGAACAAAAGAAAAGAAGATGATTCTTACCAAGCCTTATATCAAAAAGGTAAATAAGAACGATACAATTACGGCAGTTCTCCAAAAGTTTGAGGAAAGATATTCCGAAGATGATTTGTATTTGGATTATCTTTATCAGAAGGATGATGTTTCCAACGATGAAGCAGAAATAGAAAATAAATCTTCTGAGTCGGATAGTGATATGAGTTGGCTTGATGATCTGGATGCTTTCGAGGAAATTGTATAAGTTTGGAGGTTGAAATATGGCAAGAAAATTTGGGAAAAAGAATAAAGTTTCATTAAATCCATTGGATGCGAACATCTGTCTGCTTGGACTCCCTAAGATCGGGAAAACTACGATTTGTAAAGAAATGGCAGAAAAACTTGTTGGCGAAGATGGCTATCTGTTTTTGGAAATGTATCGTGAAAATGGTGCGAAATATATTGAAGATATTGTATATGAGGATGTCCCTGATTGGGATTCGTTCTGTGATATTATTGATGATATTATCGATAACAGAACAACTGATTATAAAGACTTAAAAGTTGTGTTTATTGATACAATTGATAATGCAATTCAGCTTGCAGAACAAGAATCAATCCGACTTTGGAATAAAGAAAATCCATCAAAAAGAACAAATGCTATCAATGCTGCATGGGGCGGTTTTATGAAGGGGCAGGACAAAGCAATGGATTTATTGCAAGAAAAGCTTTTTGCTCTACGTAGTGTTGGAATTGCATTCGCTGTTATCGGACACGTTCGGCAAACAACTGTTACAGACCCTATTACTAATGAGTCATATCAGCAAATTACGTCTGATGTTTCTCAAAGATATTTTAATCAATTAAAGAAAAACATTGATTTAATCGGGATTGCTTATATCGATCGAGAATTAACTAAAAGCAAGGTTAATGGGAAAGAATTGTCAACTGTAAAATCTGAAACAAGAAAAATCAAATTCAGAGATGACAATTACACAGTTGATAGTGGTAGCCGTATGAGTCAAATTGTAAATGAATGCAATTTTTCGGCAGACGAATTTATCAAGGCAATGACAGACGCATTAAAAGCTGAAATCGAGAAGAGCGGTAAGTCTGTTTCTGAACGTAAAGCAGAAAATGAAAAAGAAGAACAGGAAAATATGGAACGAATTGCAGAAAACGAAAAGGCGGCAAAGGCAAAAAAGTCTATTGAACCCTTGATCGAAGAAATTTCTACGTTCCTTTCAAACAATAAGAGTGAAATTTCAAAAGTAAAGCCTGTAGTTGTAAAGATTCGTGAATGTGGATACTCAAAGCCCACGGATATTGATTCAAAGGAAGATGCAGAAGCAATTCTTGAATTGATTCATTCTTTAGAGTGAGATTTGATATGCTAGATAAAAAACAAGAAAAGGAATATTTCGATAAATTATACGAATATGTAAAGTCCGTTTTAGGATATGACGAAAATCAAGCTTTACCACAATGGTTTATATTACGATTAAAAGGACTTGCAACAGGCAGGTACTTAGCGAATAATCATATAAAATCTCGTGCGAATTATTCTAATTTTGTTATTCTAAGTACATTCAAATTTTGTCGTAGTAAAATCGAGTATGCTCTTTCAAATGTTGTTTTTTCAAATGAAAAGCACAAGTTGAATTACATATTGAAAATCGTAGAATCGAACCTGAATGATGTATATGAAAGAATAAAAACGGCAAGAAAGAATGAAAAGGCACTCTTAAAAGAAGAAAATCCCAGTGATTATCAAAACAATTTTTCTAAAGATGATGTAAATGACACAAATCAAGATAAAAACAAAAGGTATAAAACAATGTGGTAATGAAGGAAGGAGCGTGATTTATGGCAGAAAAAAATGCAATTGCACTAACTCCTTTTGAAAAAGAACAGCTTGAAATCCAGAAGAAGATATTAGAATATAAACTTTCCCCAGAAGCGAATATTGTAGGGACGATCTATAAGAATCCAAATCTAATTTATGAGATTGATTTGACATTAGCTGACTTTCATCATAATCAATGGAAAGTATTCTTTAAGATTGCCTATGATATGATCTTCGTAGAAAAAGCAAATGTGTTACTTGATGATTGTACAATTGGTTTATACCTAAGAAAACATGAAAAATTAAAGAAAAAGTATGATGAGTATGGTGGGTTTGAAGCAATTCTGAATACTACCACCTATATTAAAGAAGAGAATTTCTTTTCATATATTTCTGAATTGAAGAAGTGGCAAACAGTATTTCAATTGTCAAAAGACGGTTGTTTGATTGACAAGAAAAAACTTAGTGAATATGCTGATATGTCACTTGATGAGATTTACGATGATTTCGAAGTGCTTTTGAATCATACATTTGTTAGTGTATCTGAAAATGTAAAAAGCTATAACGTCTTTGAGGGGATGAATGAATTTATTGATGAACTCAATTCCTGTAAAGATGTTGGAATGCCTTTTTATAATGCCAACCTTTTAACAGAAACCACAGGCGGTTTTAATCTGAACGGGAATATTTATGGGCTGGGCGGTACATCTGGTACAGGCAAATCTACAATGGCATTTAATTATATCGTACCTTCTGCAATTGAAAATGATCTCCCTGTTGTTTTTATTATCAATGAAGAAGATGAAAGAAAGTTCAAAAAGGAATTATTGGTATGGGTTGCGAACAATATCTTCAAAGAAGAACTCCATAAGCACGTTTTGAGAGATGGTAAATTTACCGATGAAGTGTTATCACTGCTTCGCAAATGTGCAAAGTGGATTGAAGATAAAAAGGATAGACATATTCTTACTGTGATTCCGTTAGAACGCTACTCTGTAAATATAGCTATTAAAATCATTCGTAAATATTCTTCTGCATTTGGCGTAAAGCTTTTTGTTCTTGATACATTAAAAGAAAGTGCCGATTCTAAATCAGATGAAATTTTTCGCAGTATGATGCGAGATATGGTAAAGCTGTATGACGTTGTGAAACCTGCTTGCAAAAATGTTGGGTTACTTGTAACGTATCAGCTTGGAAAACAAGCATTAAAAATTCGGCATTTGACAAATAACGAAATCGGACAGGCTAAATCAATCATTGATGTCATGTCAGTAAATATCATGATTCGGAGACCGTATGATGATGAATATGAAGATGAAAAGCGAGAACTAAAATGTTATAAACTAGATGGCGTAAATCGTAAAACAAAAATTCCATTTAAGCTAAATCGGGATAAAAACTACATGATTGTTTTTATCACAAAGAATAGGTTCGGTGAAACTGATGCAAGGCAGATCGTAGCAGAATGCGATTTAAGTACAGACGTATATAAAGAGATTGGGTATTGTCATGTACCACAAGATTTTTAATAGGTGGGTAAATCAATAATGGAAGTCATGGAATTAAAAAAATATATTTGTGACAACAAGAAAATTGAACTTGTTTTGGAACAATTAGGTTGCCATGATATACATTATCGAGAGGATAAAGGAATTTATTCTGCCGCATTCCCAGATGGCGATAACCTACAGGGTATAAACATTCGTGAAAATAGCTACTTAAATTATAGAAGTTTTAGTAGAAATGTTTCGCTTAGTGACAAGAAAGATTTGATTTCTTTGGTCGAGTACATAAAAGGAATATCTTTTATTGAATCGTTGCGATGGTTACATAAAGTATTACAAGTACCGTTTACCGTAAAGCACCAAATTACTAGCCCGATTAAAAGAATCAATATCAATCAAATTTTTATTGATGCTAAAACAAGTTATCGAAAAGTCAATGTTGCAGACGTAAAAACGATAGACGAAGCTATCTTAGATGATTATATTCCGATATTGCATATATCTTGGGTAAAAGAAGGGATAATGCCTTGGACAAGAAAAAAATTCGGGATAGCATATTCTTATCGAAGGAATAGAATTATTATCCCGATTCGCTATTTTGCCACAGGTGAGTTGCTTGGCATAAACAGTAGAACAACTATTCCGAACTATGATTTATTCGGCATCAAAAAATATTGCCTAACAAAGACGTATCAAAAAAGCATAAATCTATATGGGCTTTACGAAAATTATAATTCAATCTTAAAGTCAAAACTTGTGGTTGTTTTTGAATCTGAAAAATCCGTCTTAAAAAGGGACAGCTTACTTGATAATAACTGTGTTGCGATTCAAGGGAAATCGTTAAGTGAAGAACAAGTAAGAATCTTAATTGGTTTGGATGCAGAGATTGTATTTGCTCTTGATAAAGATGTTTGTATTGAAGATATTTGGTTCATGTGTGAGAAGTTTTATGGGATACGAATTGTATCTTATATTTGGGATGATGATGGTTTAGTGCATGGAAAAGAATCTCCTGCTGATTGTAGTGATACGATTTACAGAAAGCTACTTAAAAATAGAAAAAGATATGGATATTCAGAACATCAAAGTTATTTGAGGAGTTTAGAAAAATGAGAGTGTTAAGTTTATTTGATGGAATGTCTTGTGGAATGGTTGCACTTGGACGTGCTGGAATACCTGTAGAAAAATATGTAGCATATGAAATTGAATCAAATGCGATAAAGATAAGCGAGAAAAATTACCCACAGATTGAACATTGTGGAGATGTAAAGACAGCAGATTTTACGCAGTATAGAGGTTTTGATTTACTAATTGGTGGCAGCCCATGCCAATCATTGAGTATTGTACAGGCAAAAACACGGCAGAATCTTAATGGTAAGAGCAAGTTGTTTTTTGAGTTCGTGAGAGCATTTGAAGAAATGAAACCTAAATATTTTCTTTTTGAGAATGTTGCAAGCATGAATGATGAATGCAAACAGGTAATATCAAATTGTTTTGGATGTACTCCGATATTGATTGATAGTGCTGATTTTTCAGCACAACAACGACAGCGATATTATTGGACAAATATACCTATTACAAATTGGATACCATCAAAACAAGTCCTTAAAGATATTATGCTATCAAATGTACCAACAAAGTATTTTTACAACTGTTCGTTTGATATGCCGGATATGTCGAAACAGGTATGTACAAAGTTACATATTAAAGGTCACGATATATTGAAACGAGTATTAAACCCAAATTATAAATGCCACACTCTTACAACGTGTATGGGGGGAAATACACAAAAGAAAGTTCTTGACAATGGAATTCCAAGAAAATTGACACCAATTGAGTATGAAAGATTACAGACATTGCCTGATAATTACACGGATGGTGTTTCTGATACAGCTAGATATACAATGCTGGGGAATGGTTGGACAGTGGATGTTATTGCTCATATTCTAAAATCTATTTTAAGTGAGGAATAAAACCATGATTTTATACGTTCGTAAGAGGGCTAAATATGGAGAAATAAAGGGAAATAAGAAACTTGAAAAGAGTGATTTTTCATACCAAAAAGTAGCAGTTTTAGATAATTTCCAGAGTGTAATAGAATATATTAAAAATTACTGTAAAACAAAAGGTTTTGCTATCCATTACATAAGAACGTGGACAAAATACGATAGAACGTATATTGATTATGGCAATCATGACGAACTGTTCTTTGTTAGTGAGTTAGCTGTAATGGATGCAACTTAAATATAAAGGAGATTTGATGATAGGTTTTATTTGCTTGACAGGTTGTATTGCCTGTACATTAAGTATGATTTTTAAGTATAAGAAAATGGAAGTCGCAAGCATTGTCTCTTTGTGCTATAGCTGTGCTGCACTTGGATTCTCATTTTGTGATATTCTTTTAAGATCTTGGAGAGGATAAAAATTGAACAAATTGAAAGGTGGTGAATGAAATGATTTTTGAACCAAACGATCCAGATGCAGATTGGGAGAAAGTTTATGGAGGTGTCACGAATGAGTGTGTAACGGTGGACAACGTGGAGCACCCAGCACACTATACCAGCGGATTAATTGAGTGTATTGACGCAATGGTAGAAACACAGGGTGTGGAGGCTGTGAAAAATTTTTGTATCTGTAATGCGTTCAAATATTTGTGGCGGCATAATTGGAAAGATCATGTTAAGGATATACGGAAAGCTGCTCAATATCTGAATAAATTTATTGAACTGGAGGAAAGGGGGCAAAAATGAGCAAATACATCAATGTAAATGCCTTTATCAGAATTATTGATGCTCAAATGAGTACCATTGAATGCTTAAAACGTATTCAAGATAAAGAAATTCAAGAAGGGAGTAAATGTCAGTGTACAGTACACTTTGATACAAAACTTGAAACTTTTAATAATGTTCTTAAAACGATTGATGAGATTCAAGGAGCAGATGTAGTACCTGTGGTACACGCTACATGGATACGATTTGGAAATGGGTTTCATTATTTGTGTTCCAAATGCAAATATAAACCATTGCAAGTAACGTATAATTTCTGTCCTAATTGTGGGGCAAAAATGGGGTTTGAGCGATTTGGGCATGAGGAGGACTACACATGAAGAAAAGAATTATCGCATCTGTAACCGCTGTGTGCATGATAGCTGTATCTATGACAGGATGCACAGAAGCGCAAAGAGCAACGTATAACGTCCAGAAAGAAGCTGATTATTTTAATGTAGAACGGCGTTTGTCTGTCATCAATGCTAGAACGGATAAACCGATCTTGGAACTGATCGGATACTTTTCGTTATCTAATAATGATAATAACGAACTTGTTATTACGCTTGAAGTTGCTCAGAATCAGTATAAAGTGGATTATGTCTATCTGAATGACTGGACGATTTACACAGTAGAGGACATCAATGGCGCACACGTTGACCCGTACCATTACGAGATCAACTTCCTGCCGGAGATGATTCAGCCCGTCAAATTTACGCAGAATGATTAAGCATTGGAAAGATGTATAAATTACAGAGGATAAGATATGTTTTACAAAGAAGAAAAGCGTGATTTGTTCACTGTATCGGACAGCTACTATCTGGTACAGTGTATTAGTGCCGATTTTGCTATGGGTGCTGGTATTGCGGTACAGTTCAATAAACACTTCAACGTGAAGGGAAATCTGAGAAGAAGATATGGGAATGTGTTTACAGGATGGGACAACTCTTTGTCAAAGGGCTTCTGTATACAGGACGGTAGAGTGTTTAATTTAGTGACGAAGCGAAACTACTTCCGCAAGCCGACTGAGGAGACGATGAGAAATGCCCTGTTCGATTTAAGAGAACAAGTGAGAGGACAAAAAATAAAGTTGCTGGCGATGCCGAAAATTGGGACAGGTCTTGATAAAATGTCATGGGAAGTTGTACGTTCCATGATTTTTGACGTGTTTAAGGATAAACCTATCACAATTTTGGTTTGCGGAGATAAATTCGTTTAATATGATGGGATACAGTCCAACGACAAAGGTGGACAAAAATAAAGGAGCGTGAGAGTATGGCATATTACTGGTGCAGCTTGACTTTTGACGAAGTTGGGACTTTACTGGAAAGAAACAGTATTGTTTATGGTGAAGCAGAACAGGAGTTTACCCAGAATATGTCACGTTATCTCCGAGGGCATTACGGAACACATCTTGCCATAAATGATTATGATATGTGGCTGAAACGCATGGAAGCAGAACAGAATATATCAGGGGTTGACCTTGGTTTGTATTCTCCAGCATATCCAAATTCAGACAATGATGATGCTATTTACTTCATAAGAGATAAACAGCTTTGCAGTTTTGAGGGAGGAAATCTCCGAGTGCTTGACCTGCGAAACTACCATGAAGCAATTCTCGCTCATACAGTATGCTTTGCGGAAGAGCATCTGAGATACTGCCACCGCAAGAAGAAACAGGGCAAGCGACACAAAAAAGGCTGGAATTATCACTGGCATAAAGGGATTCGGAATAAGTTGATACTAGATTCCAAAGGAATGCTCAGAGCAAAGTATTCCGCTAAATTTTTCTGCGAGTATCGGCTTGACCCGAAGTTTTATAGATCAGAAAACAACTGGAAAGAGAATAAGAAATGCAGACATCAATGGGAAGTTCATATCGATCGTCATATAGACACAATGCAGTATATTGGATAGAAATACCCAATGGGAATCATGGTAACTGCACAGGACACAATTACATATGTAGTAACTGCGGTTATGAATTTACTTGTTTTGGCGGCACACCATTTGAGTATGGTATATTCCAGTGCAGACGATGTAAGACGAAAATGATTGATATAAAGAGGAGTGACTTAAAATAGAAGAACTATTAGATCAAGATTTGTCTGAGCTAGACAAACACATATCTGATGCAATGCACAGAATTGAAAGATTGTATTACGAAACTGACGGAAAGTGCTATCTGTCATTTAGTGGTGGGAAAGATAGTACAATTGTTCTTGCTGTTATAAAGCTGTGTGAGGACATTGGGACTATTCCAAAGAATGCAATCCCAGCAGTTTTCTGTGACACAAAAATTGAGTTAGATGCAACAGTTGATTTCGTACACTGGGTGAAAAATAACTGGTATAGCAATGTGAAGATTATCAAAACCGAGAAATCATTCGTACAGGTTATAAAAGAGTTTGGAAAACCGTTTCGGAGTAAGATGAAATCACATATCATTTCACTATATCAAAAGAACCCCAATCTAAAAACGGCAAGATACTTATATGATGATACTGTATGTAAATCTTACAAGATGCGGTTGCTCAACAAAGATTTTCACATTTTACATGATAGCTTCCCTATAAAAATTTCTGACAAATGCTGTGATATAATGAAGAAAAAACCGTTTGCTAAATATGGGAAAGATAATGACATGACCGGATACTTTTCTGGTATGCGAATGTTTGAAGGCGGGAAACGGGAAATGATTTTTCAGAATCGAATAAATTCCGGTGATAAAAGACCATGTACACACGTTTCTGGTGGTATAGCATCGGTATCCACAATTTTTGATTGGGATGATGAAATTTGTGAAGAATTCATTCAGAAGTACAACGTCCCGCTGTCTAGGGCGTATACAGAGTATGGAGAAGAACGGACTGGGTGTTCCCTATGTCCGTATGGCTTGAACGTAGACAAGCAGCTTGAATCACTACATACCTACGAACCAAACAAATATAAAGCAGCGTTGTACTTCCTAAAAGATGTGTACATTGCACAAGGTGTTGAACTTCCATTTGATTCGGACTATATGAAAGAGTACAAAGAAAAGTGGGTTGAGTATGAGAAGATGCGGTATGAAATGTTGAAGAAGTATCGCCCTGACTGTATGATCTGCAAGAAGTACGAGAAAGAGCATGGACAATCTGCTCAGAAGAAATTATTTTAGGGGTGATATGAATTATGAATCAAGCATTGTTATCATCTAAGAATAATAACTGGTGTACGCCGCAAGATTTCTTTGATGACATCAATTCTGAGTTTCATTTTGTGCTGGATGTAGCAGCGACTAAGCAATCAGCAAAATGCGTAGATTTTTTCACACCAGAGCAAGACGGATTACTGCAAAGCTGGGAACGCAGTGACGGTGCTGTCTTTTGTAATCCTCCATATGGAAGAGAAATCGGGAAGTGGGTTAAAAAGGCATTTGAAGAAAGTCAAAAAAGTAATACGAAAATTGTGCTTTTAATTCCAGCGAGAACAGACACAAAATATTTTCACGAGTATATATATGGATGTGCAGAAATTAGGTTTATAAAAGGCCGATTAAAATTTACAGATGAATCTGGACAGATTTATGATCCTGCTCCGTTTCCATCAATGGTTGTAATATATAACTAAGTTTCAGCACAATATCTGATTAGGAGTGATAAACAATGTTAGTTCCGGCAGTCCTGTATAAGGACGAAATTAAAAGAAAAATATTAGAGTATAAGTACACAAATGATATGATGTACTACTCTGGATGGCTAGGAGATTCTATTCCAAATATTGATGATGACAGCGAAGATAATTGTACAGTACAATATGCAATTGTGGACGGTGATAATCTGACCGGTTATTTTACATATATGATGGACTGGTATACATCATGTGCAAGTTGTTTTGGTTTGTTTTCTTTTGATAGAGGAAATAAGATCATTGGATTAGATGTACTCAGAGAATTAAAAAAGATCATTCAGGAGTACAATGTTCACAGAATCTCCTGGCGGATGGTCAGTGGCAATCCAGTCGAACGTCACTATGATAGATTCTGTGATAAGTATGGTGGTAAGAAATTTGTGCTTACAGATGCTATCCGAGATAGGGCAGGTAACTATCATGATGATGTTATCTATGAGATTATATTTCAGAAATCCAGTGTACCCTCTGAACCGAAATCAAAATTGCTTGAATGTCCATTTTGTAAAACCGTACCAAATGTAAAGTATGATACAATATATAATGCAATAAATAATATTGTTATATGCAACATAAAGTGCAAGTGCTTTTATAAACAAGGTATCGATCGCACACAAGATGGGGCGTATAATAAAGCATATAAAGAATGGAACGAGTATGTCAAATCTTATTACGAAAAGGATAATAAAATAGGAGTTTTATAAGCAAAAAAAAAGGAGACAAATATATGACACTAAAAGAATTTATTGAAGAGTTCATTCCGGATTCGAGAACATTTATTCGTCTTATCCATGTTGTAGATAGAGAATGTGTGGACGTGGAGTTGGACTCAACACACTGTGCAGTTGTAAAGAAACGAAAAGAATATGAACGAATCCCTCTTCGGGTAGTAAATGGAGAAGTAAAAACAATGGCTACAGCAGAACTGATTATGTTTGATGATTACTATAAGAGATACCATGATTGTGTAGTTAGAGGATTGATTGATAGTTGTTCACCTATTGAAGAAGTTGATACAAATGCAGTGAATATTATTATTGATGACGAATAATTCATTACAGTCATAGATTGGAGCAAGAAATGCGGAAAACAAAAGAGGAACTTCAAGCAATATTAAAACGAGAAAACTGCAAAAGACTTTGGTCATGGTCAAGGTTGGAATGCTTTCGGAATAGTCCGTATGAGTACTTTCTAAATTACATTAAGCATGAACCGAAAGATCGACAGGATTGTATTTATGCTCCAATTGGTTCTGTAGCACATGAAGCACTGGAATTATATTATACGAATCAGATCGATAGAGATAAAATGCTAGAGAGTTTTGAAGATGGTTGGTTTAATTCGACTACTATCTTAGATTTGAAATTTGATCGAAATGATGAAAGCAAAAATGAAACTATTAAACAGAAATATTATATTGACTTGCAATTGTTTTTTAAGAACCATCGAGATATAAAAAGGTACAAGCCTTTAATGGAACAATTCATAAAATATAAGATCGATGATAATTTGTTTCAAGGTTATATTGACTGCTGTTTTAAGGATGAGTCTGGTTGTTTTAATATCATCGACTTCAAGACATCTACCATGTATACAGGTAAAACGCTAATAGAACATTCTGGACAACTTACTGTATATGCAATGGGCTTGATGCAAGCTGGCATTCCAAAAGATAAGATAAAGATCGGGTTCAATTTCTTAAAGTACTGTACTGTTACATATACACAGGCGAACGGTAAAACAAAAGATAGAAATGTAGAGAGAAGCAAATTAGGGGAATCGTTGCAAACAAATGTAAAGATGTGGCTTAACAAAAACGGTTATAGTGAAGGAGATACTGATTTTTATTTGAAACAATTGATTGACAGTAATGATATATCTGTTCTTCCGGAAGATGTGCGTATCAAATATATAATGAATGATTGCTATGTGTTTATTCCTTTTGATGATGTTCTAAAAAATAAGTGGATAGATATTATTCGGAAAACAATTAAAGATATTGAATTGAGAGAATCTGATTATGAAACAGATTTTAACGAGAAAGTCTTTTATGATACAGATGAACAATTAAAATCCCAGAGTTATTATCTTGCCACCTTGTGTGAGTATAGCATTGAAAAACATAAGCCGTACAAGGAATGGCTTGACAAAATTGATGCGAAAAAGAATGGATTTGGTTTGTTTGATAATGTTGGAACTAATTCAAGTAGTTTGTCTATGGCAGACAAAAATATAAGTAATGATAGAAGTCAAAACGATGATTTGTCTTGGCTTGATGATATTATTTGAAGCAAATTATGGAGTGTGATATATGTATAAACTTTTGCATGGTGATTGTCTTGAACTGATGAAAAAGATTCCAGATAAGTCTATTGATATGATTTTGTGTGATTTACCATATGGGACAACAGCTTGTAAGTGGGATAATGTCATCCCTTTTGATTTATTGTGGGGGGGTATAACCGCATAATTAAAGATAATGGGGCTATTATTCTGTTTGGGAGTGAACCGTTTTCAAGTAAATTAAGATTAAGTAATTTAGGAATGTACAAATATGATTGGATATGGGATAAAATTTCCGGGGTCGGTTTTTTTGACTGTAAGTTTAGACCGCTAAAAACACATGAAATAATTAGCGTATTCTCAAAAGGTGGTTGTTCAAATGGTTCAAAACTGGCTGTAAAATATAATCCGCAGGGTGTGATAAGAATAGAAAAACTTATAAAGAATAAAAAAGTAACATCTGAAATATTTCATAGTAAAACAAGTAAAGATTATATTTCTAAAGGTTATAATTATCCGAAATCAATTATTCAATTTTCAAAGGATAAAAAAACAGCTCACCCTACACAAAAACCAGTAGCCCTACTTGAATACTTAATCAAAACTTACACAAATGAGGGCGAATTGGTTCTTGATAATTGCATGGGTTCTGGTTCTACAGGTGTTGCTTGTATAAATACGAATAGAAATTTTATTGGGATGGAATTAGACGATAAATATTTTGATATTGCGAAAGAAAGAATTGAAAAGGCAAACAGTGAGGTGTAATAAATAATGTGCGCAACAATTTCTTTGATTATAGCTGCTACATCTGTATTTTCTGGAATTGGGTTATTTACAATGTGTTTGTGTAAAGCAGCCAGTGATGCAGATGATGCTGTAGAGGATATGATGTACAATCAAGAATGAGTATAATAAAGAAAGAGGTATTATATTATGAATAAACAAGGCACAACACTTATTATTAAAGATAGAGGAACAGGTAAGAGTACACAATTGATTTATACAAGCGCTTTAACACAATATCGAATTGTCACTCCTACTAAACAATCAATTAAATATTTAATGAATCTCGCAAATTATTTAGGGGTAGAAATTCCAACACCTATGACAATAGAAGATTATAGGAACAAAAGAAAATTACCTAATGAGTGTATTCTTATTGATGAAGGGTATGATCTAATTGGAGAAGCTGTTAGTTCTTATATTGGAGCTAATGTTGTAGCAATTACTTTATCTGATAAAATAAAAGAAACAAATAATTAAACAAAGGAGTCTATATAAGATGAGTGATAATTATACAATTCTTCATTTACATAGTATGGATTCAAATCCGTATAGTGGTGTAAAAGTAGATTCAACTGTCCATTATCAAAAATATATTGATGAAGCTGTAAAGTGTAAAATGAAAGCGATTGCTTTTACTGAGCATGGATGTGTCCTACATAATATCGGCAAAAAGCAAGCTTGCGATAAAGCTGGATTAAAATACATTCATGCAGAAGAATTTTATATCACAGAATCATTATCAGATATAAAAAGAGATAATTATCACTGCTGTTTATTTGCAAGAAATCATAAAGGAGTAAAGGAATTAAATCACTTATCATCCATCTCTATGAATAAAGATGATGGCCATTTTTATTACAACCCTAGAATAACAATCGACGAACTATTAGCTACTTCGGATAACATCTTAGTTTCTACGGCTTGTCTTGCTGGTATCTTATCTAAAGGAACAGATTCTATTAAAAAGAAGTTTTTGCAGTTTATTATAAAAAACAAACATCGATGTTGGCTTGAAATTCAACCACATAATTTTGATCGTCAGATTGATTATAATAAATTGCTTGTTCTTTTGCATAAGAAGTATTCTATAAAAATAATTGCTACTAGTGATATTCATGCAATAACGCAAAAACAATTAAAATCAAGAGAATTGATGCAGAGAGGGAAGAATGCGAATTTCAATGATATTAAAGATGAAATCGAGTGTGATTTGAAATTTAAGAATTATTCTCAATTAGTTGAATCATTTGAAATCCAGAATGCTGTACCAAAAGAAATTTATATGGATGCAATTGAAGAAACAAACAGATTTGCAGATTTAATAGAACCATATGACTTAGATTATAGCCCAAAATACCCTAGACTATACAAAAATCCAATTGAAGAGTTTAAGAAAAGAATTGTTTCCGGTATAAAAGAACACAAACTTAATACACTCTCTAACTATAAGACTGAATATACGCCTAGAATCAAAGAAGAATTTAATACATATAAGAAAAATGATGCAATTGATTTTATGCTGCTTGATTCAGATTATAAAAATTGGATGAGAGAAAACAAGATGAGATATGGCATTTCCAGAGGTAGTGTATCTGGAAGCCTGATCGCCTATCTCCTTCATAATACAGAGATTGATTCAGTAAAGTATAAATTGAACTTTTCTCGATTCATGAATCCAGAACGTCAATCACTTGCTGATATTGATACAGACATTTATAAAGAGGATAGATATAAAGTCCGAGAGTATTTCTTTAATCGAGAAGGTTTGTATTGCTGTAACATTGTCACTTTTAATACATTGGGGCTTAGGTCTGCAATAAAAGATATTGGCAGAGCATATGGTTTGACTCCTGCCGAAACGCAAAGTATATGTGATTCAATTCAAAAGGATGAAAATGAAAAAGAATACGTTCCAGAACAGATTATCAAACAGCATGAAGAAATGTTTGAATATGTGTACGAGGTCATTGGCGTTGTAACTTCTTTAGGCAGACACGCTGCTGGAATTGTTTGTTCTCCGACAGATATTTCATATGACTTTGCAACATTATCTATAAAAGAAGATAACAGACCAGTTTCTCAGATAGATATGCACGAAATAGATTCTTTGAATTATGTAAAAATGGATTTACTTGGTCTAAATGCTGTCGGTCTGATTTATAAGGCGTGTGATTTAGCTGGTATTGAATATAAAATCCCAGAGAATACTGACTTTAACGATAAAAATGTAATTGAATCTATCGCCGAAGATACAACTATGATATTCCAATTTGAATCTGGATATTCTAGTGACTGTCTAAAGAAAGCTTTAAGCCCAGAAACGATTAACAAGATCAAACAGAAGAATAAAGATGCTAGTTATATTGATATTATTTCAATGACATCTGGTGCGATTCGTCCGGCTGGTGAATCATATCGAGAACAACTCTTTAATGGGGAGTATAAAGATAATGGGAATGCTGTATTAAATGATTTCCTTGCACCAACACTAGGGTTTTGTGTTTATCAAGAGCAAATAATTGATTTCTTACATGAATTTTGTGATTTTAGAATGGGGCAAGCAGATATTGTGCGGCGAGGATTTGCTAAATTTTTGGCGTGTTAATCAGAAATGGATAACATTATTAGAGGGCAAAATCGGCGAAGGTTAAATGATGGCATAACAAGGCCATTACATACTAATACCGAGGTAAATTGAAAAAGTAAAAAATTTCAATCACTGTAGAGCGTAGTAGGTGAACCTTGTTAAAAAGAATATAATCCTACCAAGAGTGTCCACTACCTAAACATAAATTGTAGGTAAAAATGTACGCCGACCTATATTGAAAAATATAGAAGTGGATGTGTGAATTGACACACTATTAATAGATAAAAAGCTCCACGATAACATAGTGAAAAAGACAGGAACAGGGAAATATATCCCAATCATAAAAAATGGTGGATATATGGAGGATATTCACGGGAATCAAGATGATAGATATATCAAAGGCTTTATATCTATTGCACAAGAAAAATACAATATGAAAAAAGAAGATGCAGAAATAGCAATTAAAGATTTTTTGGATGTCATAGAATCCGCATCATCTTATCTTTTTTCAAGGAATCATGCTGTACCATATAGTATGACAGGATACATTATTGGGTGGCTTAGATATTATTATCCTCTTGAATTGTTTACTGCTGCGTTAAATGTATACAAAGATAATGCAGAGAAAATTGCATCGATCAAAGAGTATATTCGATCAAAGGGATTTCAAATAAAGAACATCAAATTTGGTAAGTCTAAAGCAGAATACTTCATGGATAAATCAGAAAACTCAATATATCAAGGGATTGAGAATATATCGTATTGTAATGCTCAGATAGCAGATGAATTATTCAAATTATCAAAAAACAAATATGATTCATTTATTGAGTTGCTAGATGATATTACATCAAAAACATCTGTAAATATAAGCCAACTTCATATTCTTACCGGATTAGATTTCTTTTCAGATTATGGAAAGAATAAAAAACTTCTCAAAGTGATCGATCTATATAATGGTGTAAAAGAAAAGAGTAAAACAATCCTCCCTCCTTTAAGAACTTGCAATCAAATAAAGAAAGTAAAAATTGAAAGTTATTCTAAATTTGGGCTATCTGAATTTCTTATTAAGAAGTATTCTGAAAAGGAAACTGCTGCACAATATTCTAAGATCGACAACATTGGTTTGTTAAATGAAATGTGTAATAGATTGCCAGAAGAATCGATGACACTACAGGAAAATGCGAAATTCCAAAAAGAGTATTTGTCGTTCGTACAAATCGATTCTGCATTAGATGTAGACGAAAATTATTACATGGTAATTGATTTTAAGGTGTATAAAGATAAATCTCGCCCTTACTTAACACTGCAAAACTTACATGACGGCACAAAAATCAAATCAAGAATAAAGAGTTCAAGGGTATTTACAGCAAAACCATTCGATGAAATGTCAATTCTTTCAATCCCGGTTTTAGAGATGGATTTCAAAAAGAAATGTATTGATGGGGAATGGAAAGAAACAAAGGAGTTAGAATATATTCTGACAAATTATGAGGTCGTAAACGTATAATAAAAAAACAACTTACATTAGCTTGTTCGATTCTTTTAGTTTTAATGCTAAAAATCGTATTATAATAGTGTAAGTTGTTTTTATTATTTCTGAAAGGCGGTATGCGAATGGCACGAAAACGTGACGAGCCTGAGACACGAGTAAGTTTCTCAGGGGAAGTTATCAAAGAAATCTGGAAGTCTGATACATTCAAAGTATATGGTGTATTGGTTAATACGGCAAAATTCCCAGATATTAAGCAAAACGATTTTGGGAATGTATCAATTAGTGGCGATATTCAAGATTTGGTGATTGGTGCTACATATGATTTTGTTGGTATTGAACAGACAACAAAGAATGGAATCGGATACAAACTTGAAAATGTCAAAAGAGAAACGCCAAAAGGGGATAGTATTCTTATCTTCTTGAAAGAAATATTAACAGAAAAGCAAGCCGAAGAACTATATCGTGTTTATCCAAATATTATCGATATTATAAAAGAGAACAAATATGACGATCTTGATTATAAGAAATTGCATGGTATTGGTGAAACGCATCTCGAAAGAATCAAAAACAAAATCATTGAAAACTTCTGCCTTTCAGATATTATCACAATGTTCAATGGTTGTTTGAGCATTTCTGTGGTGAAAAAGTTATACGACAAATATGCAGATGTGCTTGTCATAGAAGAGAAATTAAAAAAATCCCCCTATGATTGTTTATGCAATCTTGGCGGAATTGGATTCAAAACAGCCGATTCGATTCTATTAAACCTTGAAGAAAAATCAAAGAAAGATGGTTTGAAATCAATTATTAAGTTTGATGATGATCTAAGAACCAGTTTACAACGGTGTATTTCTTGTGCGATTTATCTTCTAAAGAAAAACGAGGAATCTGGGAACACTAAAATGAATTTAGTCGATCTCAGAAAACAAGTTCTTGAAACAACACCGGAATGTGTTGACAAGTTCCCAACTACAATTCAAGATAAAAGAATTTGGTATGATAAAAAGACGTTGGATATTGCACTTGATTCTACATACAAAAAAGAATTGAAAATATCTGATTTTATACATACGATGGTTCAATCTGATTCTTCATGGGGAATTGATAAAAATAACTTTGACATTGAATGCTATCGCAAATCCGGAGATATTGAATTGACAGATGAGCAATTAAGCTTGCTGCATAATATCATCAAATATAACATTTGCACACTAGTCGGCAATGCTGGTTCCGGAAAAACAAGTGCTGTCCAATCTGTTATCAAGATGCTACAGGATAATCACAAGCTGTTCCGACTATTAACTCCAACAGGAAAGGCTAGTAGAGTGTTATCGAAATATACAAAATGTGCAGCGTCCACAATCCATAGAGGGTTACTCTATAATCCGTCAGACGGGTGGGGATATAATGAAAATTGTAAACTGCCATATGACATCATAATTGTAGATGAGTTTTCTATGGTAGACATTTCACTATTTTGTAGATTAATTGATGCTATTGATTGCAACAAGACAAAAATTCTTCTGATCGGGGACGATGCTCAGTTACCTTCTGTTGGATGTGGTAATATCTTGCATGATATTCTTAGCTCAAATTTAGTCCCAACAGTAAAATTGACAAAAATCTTTCGATATACTTCTGGCGGTTTGATGAAAGTCGCTACTGACATAAGAAATTGTCTCCCTTATCTTGACAATAAAAACAAGGGGAAACTTATTCCGTTTGGAGAAGATAAGGATTATGTTTTCATCTCATCGGATGAAGATGATATTATTTCAGATACAATTTCATTATACAGGAAGCTGTTGCAATCATATAATGTCGAAGATATTCAAATTTTAACGGCAAAAAATGTCGGCAAATATGGGACAGAAAAATTGAATCTTGCCGTACAGAAAGTAGCAAATAAGAATTATAGTTCATCAAATAACATGATAGTAGGAAATACAACTTATTATGTAGGGGACTTGATTATCCAGAAAATGAATAATTATAAAGCGAAGATTTATGATGAGATTGATTCTGATAATGATTCGGGGCAACCCGAAACAGCTTTTGTTGCAAATGGAGAACACGGAATTATCAAAAAGATTGGTCGTAATTGCGTTGTGATTGATTTCGATGGAGTTATGATAGCATATAAAAAAAGCGAGTTAAATTGTATCGGTTTAGGATATGTAATTACAACGCATCGTTCGCAGGGAAGTCAAGCTAATATTGTTATTGTTGTAACTCCTAAAGCAGACTCTTTTATATTAAACTCTAATTTATTATATGTAGGCGTAACAAGAGCAAAGAAAACGTGTTATCATGTTGGCAATGCTTATGCTGTCAATCGTGCCATTCAAAAGAAAGAAGATTGGAGCAGAAACACTTTCCTTTATAAGTTTTTAAGCTAATAAATCTTAATAAAATAAACAATATAAAGAAAATAAATAATAAATCAAAGCGATAGAGTATATAAAATTACTCTTTTATATAGATTTTTTACATCATCGTATTCTTCTTGAAGCAATACGTTTACATAAAAACAAATTTGTAAGCAGGTGATTATTATTCAAATAAGGAAGAAAAACGGTAGAATTGATAATTTTGATTCTAATAAAATCCGGAATGCTATTATTTCTGCATGGATTCAAATTGGAATGCCAGATTTTAATAAAATCGATGAGATTGTTTCTACTGTACAAGAAGAAATAAAGGATAAAGAAAATGAAAACGATTACACATCGGTTGGAGAAGTAGAGAATATTGTTATGTCTGTTCTTTTCAAAGAAGTCCCAGACGTGGCAAGAGAGTATTCTAGTTACAAAATGGATAGAGAAAGAGCGAAAAAGAACCCTACAGAAATTGAAAAGGTTCTTTATGTAAACGATGAAGTTGGTTCTGAGAACGCAAACAAAAATGTTGAGTTGACGCATATTAAAAACGCTTACCTTGCTGAAATTCCTAGTAAAGAAATGATGCGAAAACTTCTCCCGAAAGATTGTGTGGAAGCACATGATAAATCAATTGTGTATTTCCACGATGCAGCTTATAGTGTAAGAAGTATGGAGAATTGCAGATTGCTAAATCTTGATGAACTTCTTCAAAATGGTTGTGAAATAAATGGTGTTTGGATTGACAAGCCAAAGTCATTTAGAACCGCTGTTACGATTGCAACACAGGCTCTCACGCATATAACTTCTAATAGTTATGGTGGTTGTACAATCAATTTACTTCATCTAGCAAAATTTGTAGATGTGAGTAGACAAAAAATCAAAAAGAAATACGATAATTACAATATTGATGATGAAACAAAAGCTAAACTTGTATCAGATGACTTGAACGAAGAAATTAAGCAAGGAATGCAGACATTTACCTATCAAAACCAGACACTTTGTTCTTCAGTAGGGCAGGCTGTATTTTTGACTGTATCTGTATATCTAAATGAAGAGCCTAAATATACAAATGATCTGATTTTGATTTTTACAGAGATGCTACGACAAAGAATCCAGGGGATAAAGGATAAGAGTGGTGCCTATGTCAATCCTAATTTCCCTAAGATTCTTTATTTTCTTGACAAAGATACAATGCGTGGCGGTAAGTATTATGATGTAACAAAACTTTGTGCAGAATGTTCGGCTAAGAGATTAGTCCCAGATTATATGAGTGTAAAGAAACATATGGAACTAAAAGGCATTTGCACAGCAAGCATGGGTTGCCGAGCATTATTATCTCCATGGCGTAATCCGAAAACAGGAAAACTTCAAGTCTGGGGTAGGGCAAATATGGGAGTACAATCATTAAATCTCCCTTACATTGCAATGGAGAACAACGAAAATCATTCTGAAGAAATCCTTTTTGAGAATTTAGACAAATATCTTGACATCGCATATCGAGATATGTTGTGGAGAATAAATCATGTGGCAAAGATTAAAGCGAAATCTTGTCCTTTAATGTGGGTATATGGTGGAGTTTCACGTCTTAATCCAGAAGATAATCTTGAAAGTCTTGTGTATGGTGGTTACTATACGATTAGTCTCGGCTATAGTGGACTTTATGAATGTATAAAATATATCACTGGTGAAAACCATTGGGAAGGTAACGGCAAAATCCTTGCTCATAAACTACTTGATTACATCAATTCAAAAAATGATGAATTCGGAGAGAAGATAAATGTAAGTATTGCACTTTATGGAACGCCATCAGAAGTACTTACAACAAAGTTTGCAGATGCTTGCCTAAGAGATTTCGGACAAGTTGGCGATGGCACTCAAAGGCATTATCTCACAAATTCATATCACGTCCCTGTATTTGAAAACATGGATGCCTTTACAAAACTAACAGAAGAAGCACAATTTAGTGACAAAACTACTGGCGGCAGCATTAGCTATGTAGAAGTTCCAAATCTAAGTAATAATCTTGATGCAGTACTAGAAGTAATAGAGCATATTGGGAATACTTGCTTATATGCTGAATTGAATAGTGAAGTATCTCAATGTGAGAACCCAGATTGTATGTTCTCTGGATATGATTTCAAGAAAATTCAAGATGGTGGCACTCTGAAATGGCAATGCCCTAAATGTGGCGAAACAGAAAGAGTAAGGACAAGCTATCGTGTATGTGGATATATCAGTAATCTAAATCAGCTTACTATTGGTAGGGCATCTGATATTCATGATAGAAAGAAACATCTAAATTGATAGAAGGTGAGTATAGATAAATTACGCCGATATTATTTATTATGACACGGGGAATGCAGATGGCATTTCCACTGTTTTATTTGTTTCCGGTTGTGAGGCTAAATGCAAAGGGTGCCATAATCCTCAAACATGGGATTTTGATTATGGCAGAAAATTTACAGAGAATACAACATCGGACATCATTGAATCTCTGAAGAATCCTCATATAAAGAACTTTGTTATTAGTGGCGGGGAACCATTACATAATAGAAACGCATTCTGTGTGTCTGAACTTTGTAAATTGATAAAGCGTGAAACTAATAAAACAATCATTGTATATACAGGTATGACTTTACAGGAACTAAAAGTCCAATATCCTTATCTTTCTTGTCTTTCTTATGTCGATTATTTAATTGACGGCAGATTCGAAAAAGAAAATGTTACGGAGAAACTTGAAAAAAGAGGCAGTAAAAATCAAAAGTGCTATAAAATTAAACATTATGGTGTGACGAATGTAGCTGTAGATGTTACTGAATCATATTTTTGATCGGAGGGTTTATGAGTAAAAAGAAAGAAAAATATGTGATTGATACGAATTTATATGTACAACACAGTAATAGTGTAAGTGCTTACGTTCGCAGTTGTCTTTTAAGCAGCACATATTTTGATAAAGTCTCAGAAAGTCAATTTGAAAGAGATTTAGCTAATAACATTCCTATCAGTTGGGACGTTAATAGTTATAATGTGACAAACGCAGATGTTAAAAAATTCTATGATGATATTCGCCTTCCGGAAAGAGCAACTATCGGTTCTGCCGGATATGATTTCTTTGCTCCATTTGACTTTACATTATACAAAGGGCAGACAATTGTAATCCCCACGGGGATTCGATGGATTTCAAAAGACCCGATCTTCTTTCTAAGCCTCTACCCAAGAAGTGGGTTTGGCTTTAAGTTTGGTTTGTCTCTTGCAAATACTGTTGGGATTATTGACAGTGATTATCATGAATCCGCAAATGAGGGACATATCATGGTTAAATTATCTAACGATGGTATTCATAACAAAGATATCTCATTTAAGACCGGCGATGCCTTTTGTCAGGGCATTATTTTGCCGTTTTTAACAACGACCAATGATGATTGTGATTCAAAAGAAAAAAGAAACGGTGGATTTGGCTCAACAGATAAGAAGGACTAATTATGTTAAAATACAAAAATGAATGTGTTGGATGCGATTTACCATGTGTTGATTGCGGTAGAAAACGTATTGCTCATATGTACTGTGATTCTTGTGGTGAAGAAGCCGATGAATTATATCACATGATTGATTCTGCTTATGACAGTCAATACATTTGTAAAAGTTGCAGAGATTCTTTGTTTGAGATATTTACGTTAGATGATTATCCATTTAGCTGTTATGAAGATTAGGTAAGGAGTGATATTATTGAGCAATATAGATAATAGAGTAAGACCAAAGGTAAAACTCATAAGTCATACTCCACATCCAATTGATTTAATTGCAAAATGTGCAGCAGTCTGCTATGATAGCGAACCCAAAACGTCAACAGTAATTCATTGTGTAAAATCAGGGCATACATCTATTTTAGAACACGCCAATTTTACTTTCCAAATTGAGAATGTATCACGTTCTCTTTTAGCACAACTCACACGCCATAGAGTTGGCGTAGCATTTAGTGTAATATCTCAAAGATATGTCTCTATGGAGAATACCCCATTTGTTACTCCCAGAGCAATAAAAAGTACAACTACTACAGTTAATGCGATAAGTATTATTCAAAATACGTTTGATAATATCAGAAATGATTATTTGGAATTGCGAGATATCGGAGTATCAAAAGAAGATGCACGTTGTATTCTCCCCAATGCTTGCTCTTGCAAGATTATAATGACAATTAATCTAAGGGCATTGTGTCATTTGTGTAATGAGAGATTATGTTCAAAAGCACAGCTTGAAATTAGAGAAATGGTTCAAAATATGAAAGGCTGTATTTTGAACCTTGAAGATATTCCAAATGATTTCAAGCAATTTATGAAAAATAAGATGCTTGTGCCAAAATGCTGCACTTATGCTGTAGAACATTGCCCAGAATCAAAGGGGTGTGGTTTAAGATTATCTGCAAATGAAATAAACCAGTATATTAAAGAAAGGAATGAGCCAATTGAATTTGATTCATAAAAAATATAAGGATATTCATAGATTAAAGACAACATATGCGAATGATTTTTCTATTGGGAATCATATCATCATTCAAGAAAAAATTGATGGCGCTAATGCCTGCATTCGATATGACTTAGAAAACGATCAAATTATTGCTCAAAGCAGAAAGTGTATTCTTTCAGATGGGAATACACTTCGTGGGTTTTATACTTGGGCAAAATCCTTAAATACAAAACAATTCTCAATTTTAGGCAACCGATTTCTTGTTTTTGGGGAGTGGCTTGTTCCTCACTCTATAAAATATCCAAACGAAGATTATAACAAGTTTTATGTTTTTGATGTATACGATGCTGAAAAAGAGGAGTACTTACCACAAACAAACGCTCATGATTTTGCAAATGCTCTTAATTTGCTTTATGTCCCGACATTCTATGATGGTAAGTTTACTTCGTGGGATGACATTTTAGAATATGTAGGGCAAACCGAAATGGGCGGCGAATACGGTGAAGGTATTGTGGTAAAGAACCAAACAACATTAAATAGCCCTAAGCTTGAATTTTATGTAAAGATTGTCGGAGAAAAATTCCAAGAAACAAAAGGTAGTAATGCAAAAGCGGTAGATAAAGAAAAACTACATTCTTTAGAAGTAGACATGAACCTAGCACAAACAATTGTTACTACAGCAAGAGTAACTAAAATTCTTAATAAGCTTGTAGATGAATCTGTTCTTCCAGAAGATTGGGGGCTTGAATCTATGGGTATTGTAGCTAAAAATTTATGCAAGAGAATTGTAGAGGATTGCATTAAAGAAGAACCAGAAACAGTATCAAAAATCAATAACTTTGGGAAGATTGCAAATAAAATTGCTATGCAATATGCAAAAGAAATGGCAATGGCAAGATAATATAAAGCAGTTTTGAATCAATGAATTTTGAATTCGAAAGAGATGTTGGTTAATCCAGCATCTCTTTTTTTGTTTTTTTTCTCAATTTCAATCCTCAATGCCAAATCGATCTTATATAATAAAATATAGATTTGACAAGAAATCCTTGTTAGGACTAGATTATTTTCTGTAGTTTGATGTATAATAGCTATACTTGTGACTTTTGAAGATTATAAATTGAAAGGACGTTTTATATGAGAAAAGTAGGCAGACCTCCAAAAAAGAAACCGAATAGAAAAGATGGAAGATACGAAGTTAAAGTAAAAGTCGGAGAAAGCTTTGATGGAACAAAAATAATGAAAAGCTTTTACAGTAGTAAAAGTAAAGAAGATGCCAGAATGAAAGCAGAAGATTATATCAATGGGATAAACTCTCATTTTGATACAAGCCCTATTTATTCAGAGAAATCTTCTATCAGTTCTTTTGACGTATGGAGCCTCACTGTATTAGATATGCTGAAAGGGACAATAAAAGATAATTCCTGGGCTTTACATTATAAAAACACCATTGAAAATCATCTAATCCCTTACTTTAAGTCTAAGAAAGTATACGACATAAAACAAATTGATATCCAAATTTTCTTCAACAAGCTGAAGTCAAAGTATTCCTTAGAAACTCTCAAAAAATTCAAAATGGTTCTTAACAAAATTTTTGAATTAGCAATCCAAAATGATATTATCATAAAGAACCCATGTGCTAATATAAAAGTAATAAGCAGCAAGAAACAAATAGAGAAACAAACGTATACAGAAGAACAATGCGGTCTGGTTTTACAATATGCGTTAACTCACAGATATGGTTTAGATGTCATCTTAATGTTGTTATATGGGGTTACAAGATCAGAATTGCTTGGATTGCAATGGGATGATTTTGATAAAAATGAAAAAACACTTCACATTCAACATGGGGTAACAGACACGCCTAATGCTGAGACAGGAAAAACAGAAGTTATTGTTGGTGATACAAAAAACCAATTTCGGAATAGAATCATCCCTATTAGTGCAGACGTAGTTGACCTATTAAAAAATAGGAAGAAACAAGCTAAAGTAAAATCAGAATATATTTTCTGCAATAATAAAGGCAATGTACAAAGTCCTAGAACATGGAGTAGACGGCACTATGATGTATTTATGCGTGATATGCACAATTATTATGCAGAGCAAGGAATTGAAATCCCAAAATTGCATCCGCATGAACTCCGACACACAAGAGCAACGCTGTGGGTAAATAATGGATTAAATTTGTATGCAATTGCAAATGTTTTAGGACATTCAGACTTGAAAATGTTAAGAAAAAGATATGCACATGAAAATGTAGAAAGCACAAGAGAAATGCTCAATATAAATGTTCATATAAATGTGAACAAAGGGAAAGACGAATTCTGACGAATTTCTACCCTAAAAAATCGTCTAATTTTAATTTATTTAGAGGATTTCAAATTTTGAAAAACAACGAAAATACGTGATTTATTAGACTGTGCCAATGCTTTTTGGGTATAGGACACTGATTTGGGGTGGTAGAGGCCGCCCGTTCAAGTCGGGTCACTCAGACCAGAAAATAACACGCAGTTTCGGGAAGATTTCCGGGACTGCGTGTTTTGTTTTGTGTGGGAAATGGTCGTTTGACGAACTTTTTGACGAACTTTTCTGGAGAAATTCAAATTTCTATATACATAAAATTGGATATAATTAGGTGTATAAATGTATTATACTGGAATAAACAAACCAAAAATCATATAAAATAGTAAATAGAGAATTATAACAAACTCAATTTAATAAAAAGTTACATTCATTTTTCTGGTTAAAATCCACATTGTTTTTATCATTCATAAAAAGTTTACTTTCTAAGATTTTGGATTATGAACAAACTATTTTAGAATGCTTTTTAAGGCGTTTTCGAATCTATATTCCAAATCTATATTTTATCATGTAACTTGACTATTCTTGTAATTTATGCTATAATAAGGTTGAAATTATAGATTTTATTATAATGTTGGGAGGTAAATCATGGGTAATATAAACAAATCTAAAAAATCTCGAAAGAAACAAAATTCAAATACACCAAATGCACTTATCCCAAATGTTCTAAAAAGACTGCCAGGCATATTTGATAGATTAAAGAATGTACAAGACTCCACGGAAGAAGATATACTGCCATTTGGCATTATTACCAACTTAATAGAAGAGCAATATGGTTTACCCACAATGCAGGCGATATCAGAAACAAAAATTGTTCAAGCTTTATTTTACTGGGGTAAAAACAAGCAAATTTACGATTTCAATGTAGACATAGCAGAAGAATTGATCGTCAGTTTTGAGAGCGCAGAATCTTTACCGATAGAAGTCTTTGATAATATGCCATATGACTGTGTTTATATGTCCGTAAATGACGATAAATTCCAAGTCTTTGCCACTAAAGATATTAGAGTTGATACCAAAAAACAGAAAACGAAGCAAATATCATTCTATTTTCCACAAAGCGATAAAATCCTGTATCTCCCATTTTCTAAGAATACGATTGCAGATTGTATAGTAGACGATTATAATACAACCATGAATTTCTTTGATGATTACAATTATATAGAAAGTATCAAAAAAGAATATCCAGGTAAGACCATTGATGAAATACAAGAACAAGTAAAGAACTCATATAAAAAAGATTACGTCAATACGAAAAGACTACTAGAAGAGTGTGTTGCTCTATTGTTGTATTTATGCTCTCAAAATGCGGAGATTGTAGATACAAATGGGATTTCTAAAAATTATCATCGAAATGATATTACTAATAATAATGATGACGTTAAGATCGTTAGGGAAGAGAATAAAGAAAAGGGTATAAATAATTACACTCCAAAAAATCCTTCAAAACCTAAAAAAGTAGAAAAGCTAAAAGTGGGCTATAGAATCGGCAAAACCATCCATTATAATAAAACAAATCATGCAGATAGCGCACTCTCTAAAAATCAAAAACAGATTTCGAATAATAGCAAACCATATACAAAGAAATCTGCTCATATTCGCCGAGGTCATTATCATCATTATTGGGCTGGAAGTAAGAAAAACGGTACACAGAAGTTAATACTAAAATGGACACCGCCCACATTTGTCAATGCTACAAATGAAAATGAAATCATCCCAACAAAACATAAAATAAAAATGTAAATCGTAAAAAATAGGGACGTTGCAATAAAGCAATATCCCTATTTTGTTTTTTAATTCTTAGCTCACTTAACCAGTGATAATTAAAGTGTGATTAAGAAAAGTTATCGTAGCTTACAAAACCAGTTACGTAATTACCAGCAGGGGATTTCCCACAATACTCTGCCTTAGTTGTTATTCTGTATCTTCCTAGTCCACATTGTTTTCCATCGTAAATATAGTATGTCCCAGAAATGCGCTTAGTCATTTTAGTTGTACTATCATTTGCAAATAAAGGAGTATTAGCACGAATAGTAACTTTTTGCCCTTTTGTCCATTTGTTACTTTTCGACATTCCTACTGGGTAAACTTTCTTTCCAGTAGAATCAAATACAGAATATCCAGATTTACAAACTTTTTTAGCGTTTTCTAAAGATGAATAAGCACCCAACTGTGACATAGAATCGTTCCATGTTTTTCGAACACGATAGATAGTATTATTCTTTAAGGATGTATTATTTGAAGAATTAGTTTTCACAGGTGTGGTAGTATTTGCCGCAGTTGTACTAGAATTCATATAAGACTGAACTTTTACCTTAAAAGTAGCCCAGTGAGGTAAAATATATGCCGGACACATTTTATAGTTGTTGTGCATCGTATTTAACTGGTCTACAGTGCCTTTCTTACCATCACGAACATTCAGCCAGTGAGTATGAGTGTATAAGTGATTGATGTCAAGACCATACTTCTTCAGAAGTGCCGCTGCCAATCTTGCACAATTATCCTCAGACTTTTTATCGGCAGAATTGTATGCAGAGGACATAATGCACTCAATGGCAATAGTTCCTCTATTACCATTACCATTGCCATCGGCAGCATGCCAACCGCTTAGAGTTAAAGGCAAATTCTGCCATGCACAAGTATTGTCTACATAGTAATGGACACGCACGTCCTTCATATTGCCATTAACAGTGGCACGAGTATACTGTTCCGCAGGCGTTGTGCCACTCGCAACAGAAATCCAACCAGTAATACCAAGTACTTTACTTGGTAAATTATAAGACGGCATACTGATTCGATTAGGATTATGCTTTGTAAAAAGATATTCTTTTACAGTTATCCCGCCAAAATTAAAAATAGAATCTGGATTCAAAAAAGCCATGATTATTCCTCCTTACTTCCAACATCATTTGCTGTAAATATAAGCTGTTTCCCGATTTGATTTACACCTGTGGCAGCAAGCCCACTTACAATACCTACTGCAATTGAATTGATAATATCTGTAGCTGGGAAGTCTGGAATAGTAAAAGAACCTACTACGCCTAAAATTGCACCAACTACTCCACTAATAACAGGTAACCACTTGTTATCTAACTTTGTAGCTTTTACACCAACACAAATCAGGTAACAAATAACTACAATACCTACTACACTTGTAATTCCCATAAAATCCATAAAATTTTACCTACTTTCTTTTTTTGTTTATTTTAATTATAAATTTGGTTTGCATGATAAAGTTTCATATGTTAATGTTATCCTATAAGAACTTGAGGGATGACTTGCTGAATATTCTCCAGCTATTGCTTTGTCAAATAAAGAAAACTGCCAAAAATTATTAAAAGATGAAGATAAAGGATATACCCCATCTGAATAATTGCCTGAAGATATGAAAATACTTTTATATATATTAGATGAACTATCTAATTTTTTATATGGATAAAATGCCCCATTATTATTGTATTTATATTCACCTATATCACATTTACGCAGGCTATCGCAAGATTTTTCTGTTAAACACTGTTCTGCTTCTATATAGCCATCGCCTGTAAAATTATAGCCATTTAGCGAATTATCCTCAACATCTCCATATGTTAATTTATATTTATATTTATATTCTAAATATGCTTTAGACTCCCCATCAGTGATTCTAGTAACAATACAATAAAATCCATTTATATATTCAAATAATGAACCCTTTTCCATTCCAAAAAACTTTTTAGGAGTATTCTTTGGGACATTTATACTATTAGTCATATCAGCAAAAAACAACCCTCTATCATTTAGTACTCCATGATTCAAAATAGCTTTTGCAGAAGAAGCTGTATATCTCCCATAACCAAAGCAATTCATTGTATCAAGACTTTTTGAAATTAATGTAGATAATAAAGCTATAATTACATAATCACAATATAAGTTTATATTCCATAATTTATTATTCTCAGTATTGTTTAATTCTGCCATTTTAATTATTTCTTCTATATTATAGGAAGTATCTTTAAGAAAATGTTTCCCAGAAATAGATCTTAATTTCCCATTCTCATCCCTAAATCCTGTATAAATTCCCATATAAAAGTGAGGGACTATTTCATTTTTAGCATTTATATTAGCCCAGCATTTGTAATCATCGTCAGCTTTATAATTACTAATATAAATATCTGCCGTTCCACTATCATCACTAGACATTTTATAATAAATAAGTGGAAATTCCACCATCGCATTACCGGGATAATCGATGTTTGAAACATCCGAAACAGTCCCATCTAATTTTTTGGAATAATCATTAGAGTCTAAATAGTAATCTACTGTCCCATCATATTTTAACATGCAAGGTTTTGGCATAAAAAACGCATTCTTCCATGAACCATAATCAAACTCTGAATCTCCCATTTTAGCAGGTGTCATACCAATAGCATCTGCTAGATATGTAACCGCTTTATCCGAGTCATATTCCGATGAATCTATATGGTACCCATAAATAACCTTTTTAGAATTACTATCATCAGATGTTGAATCTGTACTATAAATGGGAGTATTGCCTATTGAAACCTTTTTAATTTGATTTTGATTGTAGTGTATACTAGATGATAAATTAGAACCTATATGTAAATTATTTATGCTTATACTATCACTTCCTTACTCAGTACAGAAATAAACCGTGTTATTATCTTTTTGTTCTAATGAATCATATTCAGACGTAGTTGTTTTCTTTAATTTCAACCCGTCTAATGCTGTTTCTAAAGCTTTTACACGATTCAAAAGGTCTAGGACATCTACTCCAGTATCAGAATTATTGACGTAGATTTTTCCTTGCCAATCAACTGCAATTGCATTGGAACGAGTGGTTGTTTTAGAATCACTGTCATACGTACCATTCCCGATAATAAATAGATACTTACCATCTTCGTCTTTCTCGTTATACTGCCCAATAACAAACTGATTTGATACACCGCTGGCAATTGTCCCTTCGCCAGCAGCATGAGAACCGGGGGAGATAGCTTGTGTATTTATGCCTTCAGCAAATGCAGCATATCCATTTGTTGTAGTCTTATATCCAAAAGTTGCAGAATTATCTGATTGTGCCTGTGTTGACTCACCATGTGCGCTTGAATTTATCCCAGATGCGACATTCTTTTCACCAAAAGCCACAGCGTTAGTTGCGCTTGCAATACTTTCAGAACCGGATGTCAAAGAATTACTTCCAGATGATTTTGTAAGTGTTCCTGACGCAAAAGACATACTTCCAGTTGCACTTGCAGTATAATTACAAGAAGTCCCAGAATTTTGATCTCCTTTTTTTACATAAATAGAATCACCATTCTGAACTAATTGTTCTAATTCGGTAACACGATCACGTAATGAAATAACTTCATCGTCATTCGCATAATGATAATCGTCTGGTTTTTTTCTTTTGTTTACCGGGAGTTCTATGTGTAAGATAGTTTTCATAGATGTTTCGTCTGTCGAATCTGTTAAGTAAATATAGCAATGTAACGGCAGAGATTCTTGCAACAATTTATTGGGGACTTTTGCAGTTATTGTTTTAGAATCTGTATCTACAGTAGAATCTACAACATAAGCATATTCGCTATTATCATTACAAAAATGTACTTCCGGCGCTTTCGTTAAATCATAATCCTCTAATTTTACAACAATACTTTGGTTAACATCCCATTGCGTAAAATAGTTTATTGTATTCCCATTTTTATCTAGTGCATTTGTTTCAATTATAATTACTCACTCCTTTTATAAAAAGAAGAACGATAAGGATTTACTCCTTATCGCCCAATTGCTTTTCTATTTCTTCAATTTTGCATTCTGCTTTCAAGATTCTGTCCTGTACATTATTGTGTTTATCTACACGTAATGACAGTTTAGACAAATCTTCTTTCAAAGAATCTAGTTTTACTTGTAGAACAGCAGTTGCTTTATTTTGCATTAAAGCAGAACCAGCAATAGCACTTATTGCTGCAATTGCAGCTGTGATAATCTCAGTAAAATCCATATTTTATTTGTCACCACCTTTCTTACATAACATAATCTCACCCCTTAATCAGTACCTTAATGTGTGTGTCATCTATCCGGGATAATACCCGATAGCCAGCCCGTCCATCAGACTTCGTGGCAATACCGCCGATCGTCGGGACACAGTAATCATTTGGGCTGCAAGTACCATCATCAATGACGATGAGTTTGCCCATCATGCCTACAGCAGACCATTCCTGCCGCTCCGAGCGTGGCACATACTGCTTGTCCGGGTCGTAGTCCGGATTGAGTACCCAGACCTTACGAGTTGTTCCGTCCTCATCCGTGTAGTCCTCCGTCAGTAGCTCACCGTAGATATCGGTTAGGTATTGTCCCTGCCACTGATCTTCGTAACTATCACCAACTACGGACGGATTGCCGGATACAATGCCTAGAATATCATCATCTATGGATTTAGCAAGCAGTATCTTTTCACCGTCCAATTTCACGAAACGTCCACGTCTGTCCTCACCATCCGGATTCCCGTCCATCCACTCGAAATACTCTGCATAGTCAGCGCCGGAACTGTGATAAGAACCGGAAGAGTACACACCAGCGGCAGCAGCACGGAAAGCGTTTGCCCTGGCAGATTCTGTGCCGTTACCCAGACTCAGATATGGTCCTGAAAAACTATATCCGTTATAAGCACCGAAAGCAGCACATGATGCAGTTGCAACAGTTATGTGATTTCCATAGCCGATTGACTGATTAGACGATTTCTGAACTTCTGTATACCAGCCACCACTTAGAGACGCATTCGCCTTGCACGTATTATAGTTACCAAGCGATAATCCACCTTGTGCATCTGCTGTGACTTGGTTTCCGCTGCCGAGAGCGATATTAGCTATACCAGCAACAATGTTATCCTGACCCATTGCAGCACACTGATTTCCTTGTACCGTGTTTCTCCATCCAGACACAAATATACAGTTTCCATTAAACGCCTTGTTCTGCGAGCCAATCACAAATTGCCAGTCACCGCCACCAGCTTGGTTGTTATCAATATCATGGAAAATATAATCCTTAGAGCTGCCAGTCACAGTTTCGTTGTTGAACGTGTAACTCTTCCCGGCAGTTGTCCTACCTAACACGCCGATTTCATCCAGAGACCATGAGACGTTAGCTGCGCCGTTAAATGATTTGCCTGTATTGCCGATGGTGAGGGTACGGGCTGTATTCAATTTTGTGGCACTGGCTACGTTACTGGTCAGAAACGCCTGGTCATAGTAGGCTGTGTCAGCACCTGTGCCTTCTGGCTCATCAGACTGTATCAGCGGCTGAGGTGTCCAGGACTTGTATTTGCCATATACGGCATAATTTCCGTTCCAGTACGTCCACGGCAGATATACCCAGACTGTATAAGTGTCGTGTGCTGTAGGTATCACTTTGACCTTGACACTACTACAGTTGATACGATATACTGTAACGGCACACGCTTTTGTCGCCGACTCTGTGGATTGCCATCCATCCTTGATCTGAAAAGATGAGTTTTGGTTCGCACGACCATTTGCTCCATCGCCGCTCCATACACGTATCATGGCATTGCTGAAATTACCGGAGGATACCAGCGTGCCTAGCTTAACCCATTTTGCAGTGTTGTTGGCACCGTTTACCAAAAGAGCACTGTTTGTTATCATCGCATGTGTATGACCAGATGCCGACTTGCTGTCCAGTTCGGCTTTTACAGCTTTGTTCTGCACCGGATTTGTGGAGGTAGCAGACAAGGCACTGTCTACCGCAACCTTGGTTGCACCAGCAGCGATACCGTCCAGTTTTTTCTTATCCGCCGCAGTCATCAGACCGTGTGTAGACTGTGTGGCATCGCTGTAGGTGGTATCAGTGAATTTCGCATTCGCAGGTACATCTGAATTGATGAAATGGGATATAGGCGTAGCAACACCATTCGCTGCGACATAAACAGGCTTTGTAGCAGAACCCACCGCCGTATTTGCACTATGTGTTACAGCCGTAGACTTGTCTTGCTTGCTGGAAATGTCTTGATGTGCTGTGATAACCGTACCCAGATCAACTACGCCGCTAGTACCCTTGCTTGCACCATTCATTTTGATGCCTGTGATAGTACCAATGTTGGATGTTTTAGCATTCCATAACGCTTTTTCTCCGGTGGTTACCAACGATACATCCGTACCGCCACTGACTGCTGCTTTGCTGGTGTACGTTGTGTCTTTTGCGCTGATTGTATTA
>ENA-OWPP01000553-OWPP01000553.1-human-gut-metagenome-genome-assembly--contig:-NODE-553-length-41992-cov-9.798102_pt1 | contig 41992 bp, 41 predicted proteins | sample MGYA00248265_ERZ651848 | MGnify/ENA primary metagenome ERZ651848 (study PRJEB26924, sample SAMEA4378233) | human gut metagenome | biome: human gut; feature: human-associated habitat; material: faeces...
TACCTCGCAAGACTGCGAATGCAGTAAGCCTGGCCTATCTAAGCAAATTGAGGTACCGAAAGATTCCCTCAAGCTCGCGACTTCAGTCGCGGGTAGTTGACTGTTTTCTAATTTTCCGCTTGATTGTGTAAAAACTGTGCTGTATAGCATTTTGTTATGCGATTGGATAGCACGAAGGCCGTGCGGGCAACTGCCCACACGGCCTTCTCACTTCCTATGCATTATCTTGCTATGCTTGATCACAGAGCCCCGCCAGGTAATCCATTGAGACGTGGTAGTACTTGGCCAGCTTCACGAGGTTCTCGACCGAGATCCGTCGTTTGCCGAGCTCGTACATGCCGTAGGCAACCTGGCTGCAGTGGAGCACCTTGGCGACATCCGTCTGCGACAGGTTGTTCTCCACGCGGAGGGCTTTCATCCGCTTGGACCACGCGGCGATGTTCTTTGCCATGCCCGAATCCTCCTTTCTGCTTCCCACGGACTGCCTCAGTCCTTGCTCTTGTCGAGCTTGGCGAGGATCTCCGTCATCTTCTGCTCGAGTGCATCGATGCGCTTATCCTTGTCGGCATTGTCCTTTTTGAGCTCGTCGATCTCCTTCGACTGCGCGTCGATGACCTTGGCCATCTGCGTCTTCGTCAGCGCATGGTGACCCGAGCCGCCCGGGCCGAACTTGAACGTCACGCCCGCGTTGATGCCCGCATCGCCGTTGCCGAACGAAACACCGAAGTTGACCATGCTGTTCTCATCCGGCTGGTAGAACGCGCCGACCGCACCCGCATTCGAATTGCGGTAATGGCCATAGCCCAGAGCGAACTGTGCCTTGTCATCCGGGTCGAACTCCTGCATCGGATGCAGCGCCGCCAGAGCATTGCTGCCCGCAGCCGCACGGCTGATGTCGTTCTCGACGTGGTTGTACTGCATGTTCATGTCGTTGTAAATCTGCTGGTTGCTAGCCGCCGTGATGCCATTGACATAGCCGACATTCGCCGCGCTGTTCGGATCATTGACGTCGCTAACGACACCCGTGATTACACGGCCCGTCGTATTGCCCTTTGCATCCTTGCCGCTGAAGTCGATCTTCGTAGCCTTGCTGTCGCTGCCAATCTGGATCGTATCGCCCTTCGCATTCGTGTGGATGAGGTCACTCGTCGTCTTGAGGCCCGTGTCCAGAGCAGACAGGTTCTGACCGACTTTGTTGCTCTCCTTGATGTAAGAGCCATCCGTGTCGACATGGACTTCCTTGTAGAGCGTATCGCCCGAAATCAGGTTGCCATCATCCCTTGCGACCTTACCATCGTTGTTAGCAGAAATTGTATAGGTCTTGTTGCCGGTCTTTTCATCTGTTGCTTCATCGACCTTGATGCGGTTGCCAGCCTTGACCTGGACAGCATCCGTCGACAATTTCTTGATGAACGTCTTGCCAGCATCCGTAAAGCCTTCACCATTTTCAATCTTGGTAATTTCGTTGGTGTTGTTCGTCACTTTTTCATTGACTTCGTATAACTGACCACCATTGACGGCATCCTTACTGTCTTTTACAACAGAGCCATTCTTGACATTGGTGATGGTCGTGCCATCTTTACCTGCCAGCGTGACTTTCGACTTATTGGAGTCTTTATCATACTGGACTGCATTGTCACTGAGGTTCTGCACGTTGTTGGTGATATTCTGGATGGATTCGCTGTTCCTCTGAATGGCATCGGCATTGTTCTTGACCTGCGTATCCAATTTGGTCAGGTTATCCGAAATGGAAACATCTTTATCCGAATCAATGTAATTGTACGTTTTCGTTTCATCCAGTTTGCCAATCTTGCTGTCGAGAGCCGACAGATTTTCGCCGGTGGTCTTGTCTTTCTTCACATAGTTTCCATCGTCCTTCGGACGGACTTCACCATAGACGGTCTTGCCGGTAACCATCCGACCATCATCCGCTTTGATTTCACCGGTACCGATAGCACTGCCCCACTTTTCAGCATTGTTTTTCCCGATGTTGGATGCGTCGATGTTGGCTTTGTTGTTGAGGCCGTTAGTACCCTCTGTCAATTCTGTCTTGGCATCGTTGACGATGTTTTGGACATCACCAATGTTAGCAGCATTGCCTTTGTTCTGGTCGGTAACGGTATACTTACCATTTCCATCCGTCTCAATGCCGTTGCCTACATGGGTAATCTTGCCGCCGTTGACATCAACATTGCCGTCAGCGCCAAGGGTAATCTTAGCACCGGTGGTCTTGTCGCCTTCGGTCTTCTGGTTACTGATGGACGTAATGCCCGTCAGGTCTTTTGCCAACTGGACTTTCAGCTGACCCTTATCCGTGCTGTTGACACCGATGTTGCCTTCTGTCAGGTTCTTGCTGTCTGCACCGCCGATGATTTCCATGGTATTGTTCAGCTTCTTGGCAATAACAGTATCATTATCACCCTTGAACTTCAGGCCATCTTCCAGGGTTGCTACCTGATGTTCACCAGTACCATCCTCGTAGACGATACGGCTGATGCCGTTCTTGCCATCGACGCCATTCGTGCCATTGATACCTTTGGCAGTATCATCATAGCCATTCTTCACGGTGATATCGACAGCATTGGTGCCATCCTTGCCGTTGGTCCCGTCAGCACCAGCCAGACCGATATGGCCTTGCTTGCCTTCTTTGCCCTCCTGGCCGACAACAATCTTGTCTGCCGACATGTCCTTGTCCATGAGGATCTGGATGTTGCCATCCTTATCAACCTTCGTGGTCAGGTTGTCCGAGGTGTATTCATGGTCCTTATTCTGGGTCGAGCCATAAATCTTCACCGTGTCCCCAAGTTTTGCCGTATGGGATCCATCGTCACCGGCAAAGGTCAGGCCTTTGTTCGTCAGTTTCGTAGTCGCATCCCCGGCAATCGCCTGGACATCGCCGATGTTGGCTGCATTGGTCGTATTCGTATATTTACCGTCTGCATCTGCACCACTGCCTACATTGGTGATAGCCTTGTTGCCGGCATCAACACCATTATTGGTGATACTCGGGCCACCCGTGATTGTCAGGCCGCTGCCATTGACCACTACCGTCGTAGAAGTCGTTGTCTGGTCTCCCTCACCGGTTGTCGTCGTATAGGAAGTACTGCTCAGATCCTTCAGATCCTTGGCCAGCTGGACTTTCAGCTTGCCATTCACATTGTTGACGCCAATATTCTCTTCCGTCAATGCGCCCTTAGCACCGCCAATAATGTCAACTGTATTGTTGAGCTTCTTGGCAATGGCCTTTGTTGTATCAGTCTGCCCATCATCGCCGGCATACTTCATGCCGTCTTCCAGGGTTGCTACCTGATGTTCACCGGTCTTATCCGTATAGACGATACGGGTAATGCCGTCTTTACCATCCACACCATTGGTTCCGTTGATGCCCTTGGCAGTATCATCATAGCCATTCTTCACGGTGATATCGACAGCATTGGTGCCATCCTTGCCGTTGGTCCCGTCAGCACCAGCCAGACCGATATGGCCTTGCTTGCCTTCTTTGCCCTCCTGGCCGACAACAATCTTGTCTGCCGACATGTCCTTGTCCATGAGGATCTGGATGTTGCCATCCTTATCAACCTTCGTGGTCAGGTTGTCCGAGGTGTATTCATGGTCCTTATTCTGGGTCGAGCCATAAATCTTCACCGTGTCCCCAAGTTTTGCCGTATGGGATCCATCGTCACCAGCAAATGTCAGGCCTTTGTTCGTCAAACCGGTCTGTGCAGTTTTCAGCTGTGCTACGTTGACCGCATCAGTTTCATTCGTACCAGCAGCCACGCCGTTGATCTGGCGGGTTACTTTACCGTCTGCAGTACCAATGGATACAGCTCCGTTGGTAGCCTGCCAAGTAGCAGAAGCCTTATTGGTCGAAGCTGCACCAGTAGTCGGATCATATCCTGTAACGGTCTTACCTGCTACCGTTGCTTCGGAATCGCTGCCGATGGCGACACCGCCTTCAGCGCTGACTTTTGCGTTATGGCCGATGGAAACCACGTCAGAAACCGTCGCTTCACTGGCTGCATCCAAAGAACCTAGGATGATATTGTTCTTCGTATTCGTCAGGGTATGATTATCACCGAAGACGATATTGGACTGATTGGTTTCTGTGCTTGTGCCGGTTACAGTATTGTGGGAGCCGATGATATAATCATTCTTACCATTTTCCAGGGTGGTATAGAAACCTTCCACGTAGTTCAGCTGAGTGGATTTGTCCTTATCATATTTATCACCGCTGCCGGTAACCGTGTTGCCTACACCGGTGACCTGGGTCATATAGGCCTTGTCAACGCTGTTACCGCCGCCCATGACCATGACCTGGCCGCCGCTGGTCGGAACAGCCTTCTTTAAAGCTTCGCTCAGCTTTGTGACATCTCCGCTTCCGGCGGCTGCCATGATTTCAGACGCATTCTTAGTATCGATATCCCGATAGGAATTCTTGACCGTATTTCCTGCACCATAGATGATAGCCGCATTGGAGTCAGTGGTCACGTTAGCCTGACCCACGATGCTGTTGGCCACGCCGCTGAATGTTCCGGCCTGTGCCGCATTCTGGTTGACGTTGAACGTACCATAGGATAGAGCCGTTGCACCCTGCAAACCTGTTCCAACAACGCCGGAATAGGAACCGGCTACAGTAGATGCAATGCCGTCACTATGAGTGAAAACACCGGCAGCCATACTGCCCATGCCATTAGCACCATCATTCGCCTCATTGCTGCTGTAGGTGCCTACCTTAGGAAGATACTTTAAAATCTTATCATCAACATTATAGAATTTGATATTGTGGTTCGGTTTGTCCAACTCATCTGCATTGGCTTTGACCTGTGCATCGAGGGCACTCAGGTTCTGGCCGGTGGTGTTGTTTACATTAACGTAATTCTGAGAGCCGGTTGGCTTATCATAGTCATAGAGCGTACTGCCTGTTACCAGCTGGTCGGAAGTAGATGCATCCGTAGCCTTGTCGGGTGTACCTGTAGTGAACGTACCGGCACCAAGAGCCTTACCCCAAGCGTCTTTGCTGTCTTTCTGCTTTGTCTTTGCAGCATCGCTTCTGTCTTCGATAGGTTTGTTGTTCTCATCAAACTGCACGTTGCCATTCTCATCTGTCTTATAAACTTTGATATTGTTACCCACACCAGAAGCTTTCTTCAGCTGTTCCATGACGACGACATCGTGATCATAAATACCATCGGCAACTTTGACAAGGCGGTTGTAGGCAGCGGAATCATAGGTTGTAGCTTTTACAGATTTCGGAGCCTTGGTATAATCGTTGGTTGTACCATCAGCATTCTTGACAATATTGCCGCTGGAATCCTTATCCGTCCGCTGCTGCCAAGTCACAGTATAGCCAGAAACATCCCCCCTGTCATGACCGAAAGCAATCGTGCCATCCTTATTTGTCGTGGCCTGATAGCCAATCGCTGTTCCGTTTCTAACGGTGACAACAGACTCACTGCCAGCAGCTAAAGAATTATCAGCAGAAGAACTAGTTGAACCACCAGCAATTCCAGTAGCATGATCACCAAGAACCACAGAATCCATTCCACCTAAAGTAGAACTTCCTATGCTAAGCGATATATTATCAAATCCTCCAAAAGCAGAAGATTTCCACCCACTTGCTATATTTTTCAATCCTCCAATAGCAGAAGATTCGTCCCCACTTGCTGTATTTTCGCATCCTCCAATAGCAGAAGAGAGGGGCCCACTTGCTGTATTCCAATCTCCTCCAATAGCAGAAGATCGGTCCCCACTTGCTGTATTTTGATAGCCTCCACCTACAAACGCTCGATTACCATCAGCAGTATTATCCATTCCACCAGCAGCTACAGAACTTTCCCCTGAAGCACGATTACTTCTACCGCCAAGAGTGACAGCGTATTGGCCTGTCGCCCCATAATTGCCATAATTTTCGTCAGGTTGATCAGTACCGCTAAAATCACCACCAAGAATCAATCCGGTGTTGGAAACCTCAGTAACTGACGTACTGTTATTTCCCAGGTTGCGGTCTACACTGATGGCATTTTTCACAGTGGTTTCATTACCAGCAGCATCCCTCTTTGTGTAATCACCAATCTTGATGCCCCAACCTTCATTGTATGCAACTGTTTTCTTTTCCAAGGCCTGTAACTGGCCGACCGTAGCTACATCAGTAGCCGCAGTGCCGTCAGCAACATTGGTGATGCGACGCTGTAACTTCGAATTACCTACGGAAACATAGGAAGTAGAAGAAGTTGTATCCGAAGCATCTGAATAGGCACCAATGGCGATATTGCCGTCTTTTGCTGTGGCACTATAGCCTAAAGCAACAGAAGCTCCCGTGATTGTCGGTTTTTTATTTATTTCATAAACATCATCGTATTTATTATTAGAAGTATTTGATTGGATTGTATAATCTGCATCTGTTAGTTCTCTATTCACTATTGAATTTGCAGCCGATGCATTGGAACCAATGGCAATCGAGCCCCAGCCGGTTGCATCAGACTGGAAACCGACAGATGTCACATAGTTATTGTTTTCTCCCTTTGCTGGCATTCTTAGATCCATCATTATATTTGCTATCTTTACCGCTATATTCACCTATGAATACACTACCCTTTGACTGACCGGCATTGCGATTTCCGATGGTAATGCTCTGCATTCCTGCCTGTGCATATAAGCCTGCTGCAATTGAACCAGGTCCATGTGCGCCAGCTCCATTATTATTCGGCAAAGAATTCCGTTTACGATGAAGGGGGAGATCAAGATACCTTTCTTCCCCCCAACCATCTTTGTCATCATAATAATAGTAGTAATCATTTGCACCTATAAAATCATTTCTATGCACACTTCCACTGGTACTTTCATCTGTACCACCAGCCTGCGCCACTGGCGCCGCTGTAAACGACACACTCCCCAGCGCGAAAAGCACGGCGGCGGTCAAGGCGGCGCTGCTCTTGTTCACGCTGCTCTTTGTGTGGCGGCCGTGGCTCTTGGCGATCTCGGAGACAACGACGTAGCATTGCCTTACCTTACTGTAGATGACTTTGTAGATCTTGTTCATCTTGCATCTTCCTCCAACATTCTAAATCATCACGTGTTCGAACATGATATGAACATTAAGCTCTAAGATGCCTTTAGTATAGAACCTGATGTTGTAGGAAGGTCAAATCATGGAATGAGGAATGCCACAAGCGGCTCTTTTTGCTCCAAAAGACGATTTTCCTTCTTTTTATCGTTCTCTTATTGACTTTTCATGCGAATTTTACATTCATTTTGGGAGTTGCAACCCATCTTTATGCAATTGCTTACAATCATTTTGTTTTAAGATGACAATGGTATCTTAATGCGATAAGAACAGTTTGTGCTATATCGTAGGCAGATAAAAAATCCGCTCAAAAAATAACCGAAATTTTTCGAGCGGATTCTCTTATGTGACTGCTGTATCATCGAGCGCTGTCGCATCTCCAACAGCGCTTACTCACATACGCACCACCGAAGCCGCTCCCTACCAGGTACTACTATGCCGTGGAACGGAGCGGAAGTGATTGGCGATGACTATGGCGGCACACTATACGATATGATATAATAAAGGCAAAAAGAAAGGATGCATGTGCATGAAGCCGAAACGAACCTATAAAGATTCGCTCTTCCACCATATCTTCAATGACAAGCGGCGACTTGCCAGTCTCTATGAGAGTCTGACCGGCCGCAAGGTTGCGCCGAGAGACATCGCCATCACGACGCTGCGGGGTGTGTTCTTCAACGACATCAAGAACGATATCAGCTTCCGCATCGGCGACCGCGACATCATCTTGATGGAGCATTAAAAGTGAGGTGTTCGACATGGTCAACTTCAAATGGGATCAGAAACGCGCACTGGAGGTTGCAAAAGAAGATGGTATTTCCATTGGTACGCATAACGCCATGATGGATGTCGCGCTAAACCTGCTCAAGCAAGGCATCCCGATGAAGGTCATCACAGATTCGACTAAGCTTTCTCTTAATGAAGTCCGCAAGATTGCCAAGGATAACGGACTGGCTTTCTGACAGAGCGCAACGGTGAGCAACAACTGCACAAAAAATCAAGAGGCATAGGAGTCGTAACTCCTATGCCTCTTGTCGTACTTGTAACAAACTCTCTTGCTGTGTCATGGAACGGAGCGGAAGGGGCCTGCGATGACATTCCCCATGATGGGCCGCACACACTCGTCCTGTTTCTTCCCTGTTGCCTGGATCCGGCGCAGATGAGCCACGTTGTGTCCTATCTTGCCCGGACGCGCTTCTTTCTGCAGCAGCTCAAGCATGTTGATCTGCCGCAGGTAGCTTTTCAGGGTGCCGCTCTTCCTCGCCCGGCGGATTTTCTGCGCGAGCAGGAGGAGGACGGCGTCTTCGATCTTGGCGAGGTTTGCATTGTGCTGCGGGCCAAGGCCGAGTTCTTCTGCCATTCCGATTTTCCTGAGGTAATCTGCGAGGCTGCCGCGCGCGAAGGCGAACGCCATCCTCTCGTGAAGACGGACTGCTGCACGTACCATGATTCCGTCCAACCGTCCATCAAAATCAGCATGTCTCATAAGAACACACCCTTTCTGATGAATCAGAATCATCGTTTTGCTTGTCCTGCCAGAAGGAGTTGCCTTCTGGCAATTCTTTCCTAGATTTTTACTTCGAGGTAAACGCGAAAAATCCTGCCGAAATCCGTGGATCCAGCAGGATTTTTTATTTGAACAGCTTGATAGTTCTAGCATAGGAAGCAGTGAAAGGTCTGGCCAACGCTCCGCATGACGGTCGGCTAAACCTGTTTTTTGTCCTCGATGGCAACCTTACCAAGGTGCTAAACGCGCTACGCTTGAACGACGCACCTTGGCAAGGATTCTGGTCGACAAAAAACAGGTTCTTCACGCCGTCCGTCAAAGCTCCGCTTATGGCCAGCCCTTCCCCTTCTTCCTGAAGCTGCTTTGGTGCAGCCTCGCTTCCCGCAGCAAAGCGCAGCTTTCTCAAAAGATGTCAACAGACGCACCTGAGGGGAGGGGGACCTTTTTCGCCTGCAGGAGCGCAGTGACCGCCCGCAGGGCTGGTCCCCAAACGCAGGCAAGCAAAAGAGATGGATGTCAGAACGCCGCGGCAGGCGGCGAATTGGCAAAGATCCGCAAACAGGACATGGGGACCATTTTAACGGAGCGACGAAGCCGAAAAAGGTCCCCCTACCCCTTTGCTGACTTTCCTGAGTTGTCCTCCATAAAAAAAGAGCCCCTTGTGGGGCTCTATATGGGGATACATCAAATTGAATAGGGAATTTGGGGTAATTGGGGTAATTACTTCGTATCCATGATGGCTTCCGGGCCGCGGTCGCCGGTGCGGATGCGGACGGCGTCGGTGAGCTCGTAGACGAAGATCTTGCCATCGCCGATGTTGCCCGTGCGCACGGCTTTCTGTGCGACTTCGAGCACGCGCTCGACCGGGATCTCGCAGACGACTGTCTCGAGCTTGATCTTCGGCACGAGGTTGATGTCGTACTCCTTGCCGCGGTAGACCTCTGTGTGGCCTTTCGACAGGCCGCAGCCGAATACCTGGCTGACGGTCATGCCGAGCACGCCGATATCGTTGAGTGCCTGCTTGAGCTCCTCGAGCTTGCTGGCACGTGTGATGATTTCTACTTTCGTGATCTTCATAGCTGCCTCACTCTTTCTGCGTACTTAAAATCGTGTTTGCGAGCATCTCGCTGGAGTTCTCGAGGGAAGCTGCGATCGGGCTGCCGGCCATCATGGCACTGGCATAACCGCGCTCGCCGTGCTCGACAACATCGAGACCTGCGATTTCTTCCGTCTCGTCTGCGCGAACCTTCATGAAGTGGCTGACAATCTTGAAGAGGATGTACGTGCCGACGATGGCAAGAGCATAAGCGACGATGACCGAAACGACCTGAGCGAAGAGCAGGTGCGTCTCGCCGTAGAACAGGCCGTCAGCACCAGCCGGGTTGACTTCCGTCGTAGCCCAGAGGCCCGTGGCAATCGAGCCCCAAGTACCGCCGATACCGTGAACACCGAAAGCATCGAGCGAATCATCATAGCCGAGCTTCTCTTTGAGGACGGCGACAGCGAAGTAGCAGACGATACCACCGATAAGACCGATGGCGAGAGCCGGCATCGGCTTTACGAAGCCAGCTGCTGGCGTGATGGCGACAAGGCCGGCGATGCAGCCAGAAGCCGCACCGAGGATGGTCGGCTTGCCGTTGCGGTACCACTCGACGAGTACCCAGGAGACCGTTGCAGCAGCAGCGGCTGCCTGCGTCGTGACGAATGCGTTCGCGGCAAGGCCGTTTGCGCCGAGAGCCGAGCCGGCATTGAAGCCGAACCAGCCGAACCAGAGGAGAGCTGCGCCGAGAACCGTCATCGGCAGGTTGTGCGGCAGCATCGCGAACTGGCCGTAGCCGCGGCGCTTGCCGAGCAGGATGCAGATCGTCAGGCCGGATACACCGGAGAGGATGTGGATGACGAGGCCGCCGGCGAAGTCAAGTGCGCCGAGCTGCGAGAGGAAGCCGCCGCCCCATACCCAGTGTGCCATCGGGTTGTAGATGAAGATGGCCCAGAGCAGGATTAAGACGGCAAAGGCTGCGAAGCGCATGCGCTCTGCAAACGCGCCGGTGATCAGGGCCGGCGTGATGACGGCGAACATGCACTGGAACGCGACGAACGCGAGCTCCGGAATCGTGCCGTTCTCGAGGACGTTGAGGCCGACACCGGCGAGGCCGATCTTGTCGAGGCTGCCGATGAAGCCATTGATATCCGTGCCAAACGTCATGGCATAACCGAGGATGACCCACTCAACGGAGATCATCGCGACGATGAAGAAACTCTGCATGATGGTCGTCAGGACGTTCTTGCTGCGGACCATGCCGCCGTAGAAGAACGCGAGACCAGGTGTCATGATGAAGACCAGGGCTGCGCTGATGAGCACCCAGGCCGTATCGCCAGTGTCAATCATAAGAATCCATTCCTTTCCATCACAGTTCAATAGTTCAAAGAGGTTGCATTGATTGGAAAATATAAGAGCTTTTCCCGCTTGTTCCACCAACCGCTGAGCTTGGCCACAAATGCAAAAGGCGTCCAGCTGCATGGCTCATGAAGAGCATCATGCCTGCTGGACGCCTTTGTCCATTCCTGGCCGCTTGTTTGTTTTGGGGATTCAACGGAAAGTGTACCAGCCAGTGAACAGAAAAGCCCCGAAGGATCCGGTACCTGATCCTTCGGGGCTCCATTGCCTCTTGCTGATGACTCTATAATAGCAGGCTGTGTGACATTCGTCAACAGTTAATTTACATGTATACAGTATTTCAATCTGCCAGCAGGCCGTGTTTCTTGACGACGAGGTCATACGTGCCGTCCTCGCGCTTCTTGACGGAAAGGACCTTGTGGTCCTCGTCCTTGAGGCTGCGCGGCACATTCTGGATGGGCTCACCGTCGTTGAGGTGCACGGCGAGCGTCTGGCCATCCTCGAGGTCTTCGAGGGCCAGCTTCACTTTGACAAAGGTAATCGGGCAGACGACATCCGTGATGTCGATCGTGCTGTCGGTCTTGATCGTTTCACTCATAGTATCTTCTCCACTTCTTGTTCGAATTTATCCCAGCCGACGCGGTCGAGGCAGTTGGCAAAGCGCTCGCTCGGCTTCGCGTACTGTTCGAAAAAGGCCAGCGTCGTGTCGACGACTTCGTAGAGCTTCTCCTCCTCGAAGACGATCGGCAGGAAATGGCGGCCGATCGCGATGCGGTTGCCGTAAAGGCCGCCGAACGAGATGACAAAGCCGGCTCTGCCCTGCCAGGCGTCCGTCGGGCAGCTCTTGATGCACTTGCCGCAGTAGACACACTTCTCCGCGTCGAGCACGACCTTGCCCTCGTCCGCCTTGACCGTGATGGCCTTCTCGGGGCAGACGGCCTCGCAGACACCGCAGAAGGTGCAGTTGTCTGCGGACCACGCGGGCTTCACGCCGCCCTTGACGCCAAAGTCATTCTCCTCCGCCTTGAGGCAGTTGTTGTGGCAGCCGGTGAAGCCGAACTTGAACTTGTGCGGCAGCTCGCGGCCGCCGTAGCGCTTGTCGAATTCGTTCGCGAGGTGCTGCGTGTCGATGAGGCCAGAGGCGCAGACGGCACAGCCCTGGCAGGCCGTAATCGTGCGCACGCGCGGGCCGCAGACGCCGACGGAGACGCCGCCCTCGTGCAAGGCTTTCTTGACTGCGTCGATGTCCTCGAGGCAGATGAACGGGATCTCGATGCCCTGGCGCGAGGTCAGGTGGACGTAGCCCTTGCCGTACTGCTCGGCGACCTTCTGGACCGTGCCGAGCTGGGCGGCGGTGAAGTGGCCGCCGACGGACTTCAGGCGCATCGAGAAATGGTCCTTCTGGCGCTGGCGCATGAAGCCGCCTTTCTTGAGCTCTTTATAATCAACTGCCATGAGAATTCCTCCTAAGATATACACACATTATGATTGCTAATGAGATAAAGAGTAGATGGATGGCGTTCCGACAGAGGGACATCTAACGCTTCGCGCAGCAGGCTGAAGCTTCGCTTATAGATGCCCCTCTGTCGGAACTCACGGTCTGCAAACTCTTTTGTCTAAACAAGATGCAAGAGAGCACGGATGGCGTTCCGTCAGGGGGATATCGAACGCTCCGCGCAGCAGGCTGAAGCTCCGCTTATCGATATCCCCCCGACGGAACTCAATGCCTACGAGTCCGACTCTATCCAAGATACGGCTTGCAAGGCAAGAGGGGCAGCGAAGCGTCCCCCGTCCCCCATCGGTGACAAGCTGAGCGCGTGCTCCTAGCTCGCTCGAGGAAGTGAGGGAGGGGCTGGCCCTTAGCGGAGCTTTGACGGGCTGCGTGAAGAACCTGTTTTTTGCCGACCAGAGTCCTTGCCAAGGAGCGTCGTCCAAGCGGAGCGCGTTTAGCTCCTTGGCAAGGCTGCATTAAAAGGCAAAAAACAGGTTTAGCAGACCGTCACGCGCAGCGCTGGGCCAGTCCCTCCCGCCTTCCCTGCTCGATGTAAGTTCTCGCATGGAAGGCCTGCCGGACGGAACTCACAGCGTTATCGTATCCGTAAGTCCTCTTTGCTCACGTCGGTCTGCTTCTCGATGTGGAAGCTGTTCAAAACGGGTTCGCCGCCGTTTAATGAGAGGATGAAGTAACTGGCGCGGCTGTCGTAGGCGAGGCGCTTGTCTTCTTCGCTTGGGCGCGAGGGGGATGCGGGGTGGCTGTGCCAGTTGCCGAGGAGGTCGAGGCCTTGGGCTCGCAGCTCTTTGACGGCGGCGAACTGCTCTTTGGGATCGAGGGAGAAGTGTTCTTCGCTGTGGTCGGTGTTCGTCAGGAAGAAGACTTTCTCGACGAATTTCTCGCCGGTCGCTTCGTCGATGCGGCCGCCGATGAGGCCGCAGTCTTCAAGCGGCGCGGTCTTTCTCGCGTGGCGGACGATGGCGAGGTAGTCCTCGAGTTTCAGATGGATGATCATGCTTTCACTCCTCAGTGATGGTGCAGGTCGCAGGCGGGCTGCTCGTAGTCGATGAGCTCGGTGATGGTCGGGTGGTCGCTGCAGATGCCGCATTTCGGGTTGCGCGGGATCTTGATCTTGCGGAAGGTCATCGTCAGGGCGTCGTAGGTCAGCAGGTATCCCGTCAGCAGGTCGCCGATGCCGAGGATGTACTTGAGGGCTTCGGTCGCCTGCAGGGTGCCGATGACGCCGCCCATGACGCCGAGCACGCCGGCCTGGCGGCAGGTCGGCACGGCGTCTTTCGGCGGCATCGTCGGGAAGACGCAGCGGTAGCACGGGCCTTTGCCCGGCACGTAGGTCATGAGCTGGCCCTGGAAGCGGATGATGCCCGCATGGGAGAAGGCCTTCTTCTCGAAGACGCAGGCGTCGTTGATCAGGAACTTCGCGGGGAAGTTGTCGGTACCGTCGATGATGAAGTCGTAGTCCTGGTCGCGGATGATGTCGCGGATGTTCTTCGAGGTCACCATCTCGTTGTAGGTGTGGACCTCGACGTCGGGGTTCATCGCCGCGATGGTCTCCTCGCCCGACTGCACCTTGGCCTTGCCGACGTCCTTCGTCTGGTGGATGATCTGGCGCTGCAGGTTCGAGAGGTCGACGACGTCGAAGTCGACGAGGCCGATCGTGCCGACGCCGGCTGCCGCGAGATACATCGCGGCCGGTGCGCCGAGGCCGCCCGTGCCGATGACGAGTACCTTGCCGCCGAGCAGCTTCTCCTGCCCCTTGCCGCCGACTTTGTCGAGGATGATGTGGCGGGAATAGCGTTCGATCTGTTCGTTCGTCAAAGAGCTCATCTTGCACCGCCTCCCATGAAGTAGAGGAATTCCACTTTATCGCCGTCCTTGACGAACGTCGTCTCGAAGCCCGAGTGGTCGACGAACTCACCGTTGAGCTCGACGGTCACGTAGTCGGGCTGCTCCGCCTTGGCGACGGTGAGCAGTTCCTTGAGGTTGATGGACTTCTCGATGCTGAGTGCCTTGCCGTTTACTGTCAGATTCATGAATATCCCTCCATAATGCAAAAAGCCCATGATAAAATCCCCTTGGCCTGGGAGCAGACAGACTCCCGCCACAGGACGTATCATGAGCTTTCGTTGACGAATGACTCGCTTATGCCTGTTAATGCATAGTTCATAAATATGTTTAACAATTTATGGCTATTATACTGCCACTCGTGTAAAAAGTCAACATACTGTGAGAAAAGTCACCGATTATTTTGGGGCAGCCAGAGATTTCCCTGCATCAGCGAGCTCATCGCACAGCCGCCCGCGGCGCCGGCGGCGCAGACTTCTGCGAGGCGTGCGGGCGTGATGCCGCCGATCGCGTAGACGGGAAGCTCCGTGGCCGCTGTGACCGCGCGCAGGAAGGCGAGGCCGCGCGGCGGCAGGCCCGGCTTGCACATGGTCGCGTAGATGTGGCCCGCGATGAGATACGAGCAGCCGAGCCGCTCCGCCTCGCTTACGTCTTCAAGCGAGTGGCATGAGGTGCCAAGATGTGCGGGCAGGGCCGCTCCACTCTCGCGCAGTCTGCGCAGGAGCGGCAGCGGCAGATGAAGGGCGTCAGCGCCGAGATGCGCGGCTACTCTTGCATAGGTATGCGCGATAAAGGGCACCTGATGGCGGCGGCAGATGCGCTGCACGTCTCTTGCGAGTGCCTCATAGGCCCCCTCCTCCATATCTTTCTCGCGCAGGACGATGGCCGCGGGATGCGCGGCGGCAATCCGCTCGAGGCGTGCTAAGAAAGACGGATGGCCGCCCGCAGTTTCAATATGTTCAAAGAGATGGCGGTTGGTTATACAGACCAGCCGGTTGAGTGTCTCGGACTGTTTCTCCTGCCTTGCAGGAGGAAATTTCTTAGAGATACACATAATCATTGAGCACGGGCTGTAACCCCTCGCCAGCCATGTCCTCGTACATGCGGCGCAGGCTGCGGTTGTCGCAGATCTCGAACTGCGCGTCGCCGGTCTCGCCCTCTCCCTTCCCCGTGTATTTCTCTTCGTGGTCGCCGATGCCCGTCGAGACGCCGGCGGAGATCTTCGTCGCGGCGATCTTCACGATGCCGTTGCGGAAGGCCGCGCTCTCGCGCGAGGAGACGGTGATGCCGACGTACGGCAGGAAGATGCGGTAAGCGCAGAGGATCTGACAGAGCTGGCGCTCGCCGACGTCCTGCGGGTTGATCTTCTCGTTGTTGATGATCGGGCGCAGGCGCGGGCACGAGAGCGAGAACTCGACCTGCGGGTACTTGCGCTGCAGGTAATAGACGTGCAGCGCCGTCGCGAGGGCGTCCTTGCGGAAGTCGGCGAGGCCGAGGAGCGCTGAGAAGCCGACGCCGCGCATGCCGCCCATCAGGGCGCGCTCCTGCGCCTCAAAGCGGTAGGGCCAGACGCGCTTGTGGCCCATGAGGTGCAGCGTCTCGTACTTCTTGACGTCGTACGTCTCCTGGAAGACGGTGACGTAGTCGGCGCCGCACTCGTGCAGGTAGCGGTAGTCGGCGACGTTCATCGGATAGACCTCGAGGCCGACGTTGCGGAAGTACTTGCACGCGAGCTTGCAGGCCTCGCCGATGTAGGCGACGCTGCTCTTCTCCTTGCTCTCGCCCGTCAGCATGAGGATCTCCTCCATGCCGCTCTTGGCGATGACCTGCATCTCGTGCTCGATCTCCTCCTTGCTGAGCTGCAGCCGGTGGATGTCGTTGTAGCAGTTGAAGCCGCAGTAGACGCAGTAGTTCTCGCAGTAGTTGGCGATGTAGAGCGGCGTGAAGAGGTAGACCGTGTTGCCGAAGTGCCGGCTCGTCTCGCGGCTCGCGCGCTCGGCCATCTGCTCGAGAAGCGGCAGGGCGGCCGGTGAGAGCAGCGCCTTGAAGTCCTCGATCGTGCAGGTCTCATGGTCGAGCGCGCGCTTGGCGTCGAGTATGGTGTAGGCACTCGGGTCGTAATCGTTCATGGCCGCGATGACCGTCTCGCGCACGGTCGGGTCGATCTGCTCCATGTCGGGCCAGTAGGCCATTGGGTCCGTGCGGCTCGAGGGGTCCGTCTCGAGACGATGCTTCTTGGCGAGTGCCGCCTCGCTGAGCTTATCCGAGTCGATAAAGAAATTATTTTTTGTGTGCTGTTCTGGCATATGATGCGCTTCCTTTCTTGTTCTCTGTCACTGCGTCATGCTCAGTCATGAAGGAAGCCCGTCAGCGGGTCGGAAGCGGCGGCACCGCGGGTCAGGACGCGGCCGAGGCCCGAGAGGTACGCCTTGCGGCCGGCGCGTATCGCATCGCGGAAGGCCGAGGCCATGAGCGGCACATCGCCAGCCGTCGCGAGGGCCGTGTTGGCCATGATGGCCGCGGCGCCCATCTCCATCGCCGCACAGGCCTCCGACGGCTTGCCGATGCCGGCGTCGACGATGATCGGCAGGTCGATCTCATCGATGAGGATCTGCAGGAATTCCTTCGTCGCGAGACCCTTGTTCGAGCCGATTGGCGCGGCGAGCGGCATGACGGCGGCGGCACCGGCGTCGACGAGCGCGCGGGCGGCGTAGAGGTCCGGGTACATGTACGGCAGAACGACGAAGCCTTCCTTGGCGAGGATTTCCGTCGCGCGGATCGTCTCGTTGTTGTCGGGCAGCAGGTACTTCGAGTCGCGCATGATCTCGATCTTGACAAAGTCGCCACAGCCGAGCGCCTTAGCGAGATGCGCGATGCGCACGGCTTCCTCTGCCGTGCGGGCGCCGGAGGTATTGGGCAGCAGGGTGACGTTCTTCGGCACGTAGTCGAGGATGTTCTCCTTCTCCTTCGTGTTCGCGCGGCGCACGGCCACCGTGACGAGCTCTGCCTCTGCATAGCGCACGGCCGCATCGATGAGATTGAGCGAGTACTTGCCCGATCCCAAGATGAAGCGCGAATGGAACGTGTGGCCGCCGAGCGTGAAGCTGTCCTCATCATTGCCAGCACCGCCGCCCATAAAGCAGACGATTTCGACGACGTCGCCGTCCTGCAGCCTCGTCGTCTCATACGCCGCCTTATCAAGAATTGCATCGTTGTACTCGACGGCGACCGCCCGGCTGTCGTAGCCAGCCTCCTTCAGGAAGTCCAAGAGCATCATGCCGTCTCTTGCCTGTGCTTCTCCATTGATCTTGACCATAACACTGCCTCCATGCTGTCCACACAAAAAAAGAAGGAAGACCCGATTGGTCTTCCTTCGCTCATTCATTCATCTCGCGCCCGCCCTGTGGCGAAACGCTGCTCCCTACGTTGGCATTATCCAAATCAGGTTCACGGGTCGGGACCACGAGTCCCCTCTCAGCCTGCTGTGCCATCGGCCACAAGCTCCCCAGCTATGCAATTGCAGTTCTTATTATAGTCGGACTCTGTAACATTGTCAACCGTTATTGCCGACTGCGTATCGGTTGACGACCGACTGCCATGCATCGCGGCCCGTGCGCACGACGGTCGCGTGGAACGGCTCGCCCGCTTCGCGCAGGTCGAGGTACTGCTGGACAAGCGCTTTGAGCAGAGCTTCGAGGTCGGCGTCGGCTACGCGGCCCTCGAGTGGCGCGGCAAACGCCGCATCTTTGCCGAGATGGCCGCCGACCATGACCGTGTAGACGGGCACGGTCTCCTCGCCGACGCGCGCGCGGCCGCCCGTCAGGCCGATGTCGGCGACCTGCGGCTGCGCGCAGGCGTGGAAGCAGCCCGTGAGGTTGACGCGCAGCGGCTGGCCGACTTCCGGGAAGGCCGCGTCGAGCGCTGCCGTTAGCGCGTGCAGGCGGTGCTTCGTCTCGATCGGTGCGAAGTTGCAGTAGGCGTTGCCCGTGCACGAGGAAGCGTAGCCCGTGAAGAAGCCCGGCTTTAACGGATAGGTGCGGAAGATCTCTTCCTGCAGCAGGGCATCGACTTCCCCTTCCGGGATGTCGAGCAGGACGAGGTTCTGCGAGTTCGTCGTGCGCAGGCGTCCCTGACCATAGCGTTTGGCAAGTGCCGCAAACGACTTGAGATCTTCGGCGGTGATATGGCCGTTCGTCACATGGACGCCGACGTAGCTTAGGCCTGCCTGCTTCTGCGCGTGGACGCCGTAGAAGCGGCCGTAGTTCCACGGCGCCGTGACCTCCTCGCCGCCGCGCAGCAGCGCGCCCGTCTGCGCCTCGACCTTCTCGGCAACCGTTTCGATGCCGAGGTCCGCGACGAGGTACTTGAGGCGGCAGTGGTTGCGCTTCTCACGGTAGCCCTCGTCGCGGAAGATCGTCGCGACGGCAATCGCTACAGCCTTGACCTCCGCTGGGCGGATAAAGAACGGCAGGCGCTCAGCGAGATACGGCTCCGCCGAGAGGCCGCCGCCGACGTAAGCCATGAAGCCCACTTCCCCCTCGCGCTTGGCCGGCACGAAGGCGAGGTCGTTGATGCGCGCGAAGCCGGCATCGTGCGGGTTCGCCGAGATGGAGACCTTGAACTTGCGCGGCAGGTTCGAGAACGCGCGGTTGCCGAGGAAGAACTGGAAGACTTCCTCGACAATCGGGCGCGTGTCGAGAAGTTCCTCCGCATCGACACCGGCCAGCGGGTTGCCGAGAATCGTGCGCGGCACGTCGCCGCAGGCCTCGACGGAGCTAAGGCCCACGGCTTTGAGGCGCGGCAGGATGTCACAGGCATCGCGCAGCGTGATGTTGTGGATCTGCACGGCCTGACGGATCGTGATCTGGATCTCGCCCTTGCCGTACTCCGCAGCGAGATTGGCGAGCACCTCGGCCTGCTCCGCCGTCAGCTGGCCCGACGGCAGCTTGACGCGCACGAGGAAGTGGCCGTCGCGCGGCCGCTGCGCGTAGATACCCGCCCACTTGAGGCGCTCGACATCGCCCGGGTCGATTTCCTTGAAGGCTTTATCCGCAAGGGCCGGGATCTCCTTGATGATCTCGAGCCCGTCCTTATCGTACTTCCACTGCTCATTGCGATTGGCAAACGTCATGCTATCTCTCCTATCTGAACTCTTGCTCTTGCTTTTCCAAAATAAAAACGGAGGCTCCGCGCGCTTCAGAGCACAATGACTCCAAGGCACACAGGAACCTCCATTTGCTGGTCAGTTACTGAATATGGTATTGAGGATAGCATGGATAAACGCAGGCCGTCAACAGCAAACCTCACATATATGTGATAAATATCACACGTCATGCACATGTGTGATATTTATGATTCAGTGGCGGCCAAAGGCGAAGATCTTGACGCAGAGGAAGGTGATCGGCACGCCGAGGATGGCGGCGAACAGGTAGCTCGCGATTGACGGCAGGCCGAGCAGGTTGTACGCGACGAAGACGATCGCATTCTGGATGATGTAGTTCGGCACGTACGAGAGGAAGAACTTCACGTAGCGCGTGAGCGTCATGCGCGTCGGGAAGACAAAGAGGCTGTTGAGGAGATACGCATTACCATTGCTCAAGAGATAGCCGATGTTGAACGCGAGGTTGGCATTGCCGACGAGTGGCTCGATGACCGTCGCGAGAAAGCTGCAGAGGAAGGTGTTGATCGTGCCGACGACGAGGAAGAGCAGGAAGGCGCGCGTGAAGAAATGATGCTTGACCGTCTGCCAGTCAACTCTCATGGGCAGCCTCCGGCTCTTCGGCGCTGTCATTGGCCATGGCGATGGCCTCGGCGGCCACCGTATCGTCGAGGCCGTGCGCGAGGTCTTCGGGCTTGCCGCGCTCTAAGAGATAGAGCGGGCGACGCTTCGTCTCCTCGTAGGTGCGGCCGAGATACTCGCCGATGATGCCGAGGATCAGGAGCTGCATGCCGCCGAAGAACAAGAGGCAGGCCATGATCGTCGGCCAGCCGGCCGCCGTGTCCTCGCTGATGAACGTCTCGTAGAGCACGTGCAGGAAGACGCAGCCGCTCGCGAAGAGGCTCGCCATGCCGAAGTAGAGGCCGAGGCGCAGCGGGAAGGTCGAACACGTGAAGACGCCGTCGACGGCGAGCCGCCACATCTTGCGCGGCGAGAACTTCGAGCTGCCCGCGAAGCGCGGCGGCGCCGTGAAGTGCAGCTGCTTCTGGCGGAAGCCCATCGCACCGATGAGGCCGCGGATGAAGCGCGCGTGCTCGCGGTAGCGGCGGAAGGCCAGCACAGCCTTTCGGTCCATCAGGCGGAAGTCGGAGCCGCCCGGCTGCACGGGCACCTCGGAGATGAGGTTGAGGAACTTGTAGTAGCCTCCAGATGTCGTGCGCTTGAGCCACGAGGCGTCGCGCGTCGCATCGCGGATGGTCTGCACGACATCGTAGCCTTCATGCCAGTACTTCAGGAGCGCCGGGATGAGCTCGGGCGGGTGCTGCATGTCGCCGTCCATCGTGATGACGACATCGCCGTCCGCATGGTCGAGGCCGCAGGTCAGCGCGAGCTGGTGGCCGTAGTTGCGCGCGAGCAGCATCGGCTGGACGCGCGCGTCCTCGCGCTCGAGCCGTGCGAGGATGGCGCGGCTCTTGTCGCGCGAGCCATCGTCGACAAAGATGATCTCCCAGTCGAGGTCAAGACCGGCCATCGTCTGGCGGACGGCTTCGTAAAAGTGCTGCAGATTATCCTCCTCGTTGTAGACGGGTACGACGATGGACAGTCTCTTTTTCTTCATGAACAAGGCTTCCCTTCTCTATCATTTCGATGATTCACCATCCGCACCGTCCGCTGCATCACTGACGTGGCGCTGCGGCATGATGGCCTTGACGATGGTCGTGTCGTGTGTCTCATAGACCTTCTCGAGGGCGCTGTCCGCGAGGCGGCCGCGCAGGAACGGCAGCCGCTCCGTCTCGCAGATGATGAAGATCGGCGTCTCCGCCGGCATGTCCTCATAGGCTAGGAACGGCATGACGTTCTTCGCGTTCCAGTTCATGCCGCCCGGCTGGACGTCATCGAGCTCCCTGCGCCCGATGAGCTCGGGGATGTTCGCTCCGTAGTAGAACACCGTTGAGGTCCTGTAGTGGATACGGTCATTATTATGATCGCCGTAGTTAACGACGAGGGCACCATCTGGATTAAGATTTCTTAATGCAGCGGCCGTCGAGCGGCCCGACTGCTGGTCACAGAGCGGGATGGCAGCCGTGAAGATCAGCACGGCGTAGAGGACGTAGAAGCAGGCAGCGACCTGCTTGACGAGCCGCATCTTCGGCAGAAGGAAGCGGCCCGCGAGGATGGCCATCGGCAGGAAGGCCGGCTGCGTGTAGGTGACGTACTTCGTCGCCATGCACTGGAAGAACAGGTTGACGAGGATGGCCCAGACGAAAAGGAAAATCGCCGCATCGCTGAGGCGCCGTTCCCGCACGCGCGCCTTGAGCTCTGCCCAGCGCTTCTTGATCTGGTAGAGCACGATGAACGACCACGGCGCGAAGCCCACGAGGAAGATCAATGTATAGTAGTACCAGACGTCGTCGCGCGCATGCTCAGCCACGCGCGCGCGCAGGAAGTTGTGCACGCCGAAGAACGTGTCGATGAAGTCCATGCCGTGCAGCGTGTACATGACGTAGTACCACGAGCCGCCGACGACGAGGAAGATGGCCATGCCGGGCAGCCACATCATGTGCAGGAGCTCCTTTGCCCGCCGCCTGACGCAGAGGAAGACGAGCAGGATGAAGCCCGGCAGCAAGAAGCCGATCGGCCCCTTCGTCAGGACGGTCAGCCCCGAGAAGAAAAAGGCCAGGATGTAGAGCCCGCGCCTGCCGCTGCGGTACGCGAGGTAGAAGGCAATGAGCACGGCGTTGAAGAAGAAGACGAAGGTCATGTCCGTGATGACGGCCTTCGAGAGATAGAAGAAGGCGATCGTCGAGCCGAAGAGGATGGCCGAGACGAGCGCCGTGCTCCTGTCGTAGAGCTTGCGCGCGAAGTAATACGTCTCGAGCACATTGAGCACGGAGAAGACCGCGGGGAAAAAGCGCGCGGCGAATTCGCTCGTGCCGAAGAGCTGGAACGATGCGATGAGCTCCCAGTAGAAGAAAATCGGCTTGTCGTACCAGTAATTGCCGTAGATGCGCGGCGAGATGAAATCACCAGAGGCCAGCATCTCCTTGGCCGTCAGGGCGTAGTTCGACTCGACGGGGTCCGTGATGGCCAGTTGGCTGTTGCCGAGCAAGACGAGCACGATGGCGGCAACGAGTGCCAGTGCGCGCTCGTGCTGCTGCGCGAGGGCAAGGATCTTATTCATGCGGCTCCCCCATCATCCCTTCTGGCCCGCGGCATCCTCTGCCAGGCAGGCCTGCGTCTCGTTCTCGATGTCGGCGAGCGTCGTCTTCGCAAGCTCCTGCTCGAGCGCGCGCTGCGCATCGTGCAGGTGGCCGTCGAGGATATTGTGGATGTTGCGGCCGACTGGGCAAGACGGATTCGGGTTATCGTGGAAGTGGAAGAGCTGCTTGTGGTCAAGCGCCTCGACCGCCTGGAAGACGTCAAAGAGCGTGATCTCATCAAGTGGACGCGTGATCTTGATGCCGCCCGTGCCGCGCGCGACCTTGATGAGCCCGGCCTTCTGGAGCTGGGACATCGTCTTGCGGATGATGACGGGGTTGACATTGACACTGCCCGCGAGGAAGTCGCTCGTGAGCTTGTGCTGGTCCCCGAATGCCTCGATGCAGGCAAAGATGTGGACCGCGATGGTGAAACGGCTGGAAATCTGCATAGGATACCCCTTCTCTCGCATACTGCGTTCAATCTTTAATCTTTATTTAGTATAGCAGGATTCTCCGACCTGTCAATTCATCTGCTACATCAAAGCTTCAGGGCTGGCGGACGGACGCGGTGGCATCGGCCAACGGGAAGCGGTCGAGCGCGAAGAAGCGGCCGCGGATGCCGCCCATGGCCTCGTGCAGCATGCGCAGAAAGAGCGGCCAGTCGAGCGGCATGTCCTGCGCATCGTAGTGGCAGGTCAGGCCGGCCTCGAGGCGGTCGTGGCGCTGCCAGCGCACAACGAGCTGCGCGCCCGTGTCCGAGCCGTCGATGCAGCGCACATGCAGGCGCTGCTCGAACGGCTCGGGCTTGTCGAGCGCGTCGAGCAGCTGACTCACGGCCTTCGGCAGCTCATAGGCATGGCGCTCCGTGCCGAAGTCCTCCTTGTGGCGGTTGTAGAGGATCATGCGCTTGCGGCGGTCGATGACGAGCTTCTCGCGCAGCTCGACGATGGTCTTCTTGCGCCCCGTGATGACGGGCACCTTCTCGATGAGCAGGAAGCGGATGTGCTCGAGGTGGTTCTCCTGACGGATGGCGACGTCCGGCAGCTCATTGAGACAGTCGAGAAACGACGCCCAGTTCTCGGGGAACGCCCCGAGGCCCGTGATGTGGCGCGCATTCTTCCCCTGCTCCTTGTAGAGGAGCTGCCACTTCGTGTCGGCCGCGAGCGGCGTCTCCGCGACGAAGCGCGAGCGCCAGCGCTGCGCAATCGCGAGCTTGTCGAGCTTGCGCAGCCAGCGGCGGCCGCTCGGCAGCTCCGCAAGCTCCTCCTGCGCGATGGCCTCCGGCAGTTCTTCCAAGGATGCTGCCTCTACTGCCCCGACATAGACCTTGCGCTCGCGCACGGCCACCTCAATCCTCCAGCAGCCCGACGTCAGCGGGCCGCCCATCATGAACGAAAACTGTTCGAGCAAAACCGTAACCTCCATATCCTGAACTATCGTATCGATATAAAACACAATGCAATACACTCCCCTGGCCAAATGCAGATATTCTCCAGCATTCGCAAGAACCGCTTTACACGAAAGATGCAAATGCGGTACAATGGCTGTCAGGAGGTGTTTTTATGAAAAAAATCTATTTACTCGCGATGATGCTCTGCCTGCTGATCCTGCCGGCAACGGCAATGGCCGCTCCGTCTGCCAATGCCACGGCATTCGCAAACGAAGAGGCGCTGTCGAACCAGTGGATCGACTCCATGCTCGTCAAGAAGGACTCCGCTGCAGCACTCAATATCATGAGCGCTGACGCCAAGAAGAACGTCAAGGCCGCTGAGATGCAGAAGGCCCAGGAGCGCATGAGCAAGGAGCTCGGCACGCTCAAGGAAAGCCGCTTCGTCTCGTGGACGCGCTTCGACAAGACGGACCAGGTCATCTACCTCATGAGCTTCGACAAGGCAAAAGTCGTCCGCTGCGAGTTCATCTTCAACAGCAAAGGCGAGCTCGACTACTTCGCCCTGACGCCGTTCGCACCGCAGGAAAATGCGAAGAACGCAAAGGCAAAGAAATAAGAGAGCAGACTCTATAAAAAGAGCTGTCGCGTAAAAGCGGCAGCCTTTTTTGTTTACATCGTAGCGTGGCGGAGAGGAGACTATTTCGGTTTCGTCACTCCGTTGAATGAGTGACGCCCTGCATGAAGGAACTTCTGGCAAGGGGGCGGTGAAATATATTTCGGCTTCGGCGGCTCCGTAAATGTGCCCCATGGCACAGAGCAGACAGAGGCTGCCGCGCCGCCTGCCGCGGCGTTCTCACATCGCCTTCTCCCCAAAGAAATGCGCGAGGCACACCCTTCGGGCGAGTACTGCGCCGCCTGCAGGCGAAATATATTCCCCCACCCCTAGTTACGATGCACCCTCATCCTTCTTGACCGAAACGTTCCTCGTCAAGCTGCGACAGATAGCTGAGTTCAGGGCGGGGGCGTGTATTCCGCCTGGAAGAAGCGCAGCGACTGCCCGCAGGGCTGGGGCCTAAGTCTTTACCTGCGTCTGTCCACGATGTCAGAACGCCGCGGCAGGCGGCGAACTGGCATAGCCGTGAAGTCCAGCATAGGCCCCATTTCGCGGAGCTTCCGAAGCCGGAATACACGCCCCCGCCCCGTCAAGATGTCAACAAAAAGCCAGCATCTATTGCAGCATCGTCACCCCAAACACTCCTGCACATGGTCGAGGATGATCCCGCCAATCTCGCTCTTGCTCATGAGCGGGTAGTCCCACATGCGGCCGTCACGCGCGAAGATCTTGACGCGGTTGGTCTCGGTGCCGAAGCCTGCGTCTTTTGCGGAGACGTCGTTGGCGACGATGAAGTCGAGGTTCTTCTTCTGGAGCTTGCCCTTGGCGTAGTCTTCGACGTGCTGGGTCTCTGCGGCGAAGCCGACGAGGACCTGATGCGCCTTCTTCTGGCCGAGCTCGTAGAGGATGTCGGGGTTGCGCTCGAGCACGAGCGTGAACTCCCCTTCCTGCTTCTTGATCTTGTCCGCTGCGACGACCTTTGGCCGGTAGTCGGCGACGGCGGCCGCCTTGATGACGACGTCCGTCGTCTCGTACTCCTTGAGCACGGCTTCGCGCATCTGCCGCGCCGTCTCGACGCGCACGATGCGCACGCCTTCAGGCACGGGCAGGGCGCTCGGGCCGGAGATGAGCACGACTTCGGCGCCGCGGCTCGCGGCCTGCTGCGCGATGGCGTAGCCCATGCGGCCCGTCGAGCGGTTGCCGAGGTAGCGCACGGGGTCGAGCGGCTCGATCGTGCCGCCGGCGGTCACGAGGACCTTGCGACCGGCGAGTGCCTGCCCCTTGGCGAAGAACGCCGTGAGCGCCTGCACGATGGCGGCGGGCTCAGGCAGGCGGCCCTTGCCCTCTACGCCGCAGGCGAGCATGCCGCTCGCGGGCTCGATGATGTGCCAGCCCCTTGCGGCGAGGTCGCGCAGGTTGCGCTGCGTCACGGGGGCTTCGTACATGTTCGTGTTCATCGCGGGCGCGGCGAACACAGGTGCCTTTGTCGCGAGCAAGGTCGTCGTCAGCATGTCGTCGGCGATGCCCGCCGCAGCCTTGGCGATGACGTTGGCCGTCGCCGGCGCGATCAGCACGGCGTCGGCAAGTGTGGCGAGTGCGATGTGCTCGACGTGGTAGTGCGGTACCTTGGCCCACATGTCAGTCGTCACCGGCTGCTTGCTGATCTCGCGGAACGTCAGCTCCGTGACGAAGTTCTCCGCGCCGCGCGTCATGATGGTGTGGACCTCGGCGCCGGCCTTGCGCAAACGGCTCGTAATCTCGACGGCCTTGTAGGCGGCGATGCCGCCCGTCACGCCGAGCACGATCTTCTTGCCCGCAAGGGCAGTTGCGTTCTGCTGTTCCATCGACTGCATCTGCCTCCTCTGCTATTTCCTCAAGCGGTTTTTACTGGTCGATATCGAGCTCGTACGTGATCTTGCCCTCGGCGATCTCCTCGAGTGCGTTCGTCACGTTCTTCGTCGAACGTGCTTTCGTCGCCTTGAGCTCGGCGCCGTCTAAGAGCTGGCGTGCGCGCTTAGCGGCGAGTACGACGAGGCCGTAGCGGCTGTCGACTTTCTTCATCAGTTCATCCGTGGACGGATTGACCATGCTCATCTCAACTGTATTCGTTTTCATTATTCCAACACCTCATCAATCAATTCTTCTTTATCACGGCGGCAGTGCTCAGCGACCATGATGGCCTTGATGCGCTTCACGGCCTGGCGCACGGTGTCGTTGATGACGACAAACGTGTAGCTGCGGCCGATCTCGATCTCCTTCTTGGCGGAGCCGAGGCGGCGCGCCAGCGACTCCTCCGTCTCTGAGCCGCGGCCGCGAATGCGGCGCTCAAGCTCCGGCAGGGACGGCGGCAGCAGGAAGATGAAGAGCCCGTCCGGGCAGCGCTTCATGACGTTGAGCGCGCCCTGCGTATCGATCTCCAAGAGGATGTCCTGGCCAGCCTCGCGGCGCTCCTCGATCTTGCCGAGCGGCGTGCCGTAGTAGTTGCCGTAGACGTTGGCGTACTCGAGGAAGCCGCCCTCCCCAATCATCTTCTCGAACGCTTCCTTCGTCAGGAAGTAGTAGTTCTTGCCGTCGACCTCGCCATCGCGCGGCTGCCGCGTCGTCGCGGAGATCGAGTAGGCGAGCTCTGGCGTCTGCGCGAGGAGCTCGGCACAGACCGTGCCCTTGCCCGTTCCCGAAGGCCCCGAAATGACAATCAATAACCCTTTGCTCATTCTACCTCATCTTTTCCTTTATTCATTCCTGCTTTATTGGCTTTTGCGATCTCGCGCGGGTCGTCCTCGACGAGGATGCGATGCGTGATGGTCTCCGGCTGCACGGAGGACAGCACGACGTGGTCGCTGTCCATGACGACGACGGAGCGCGTGCGGCGGCCGTACGTCGCATCGATCAGGCGCTCATTGTCGCGCGCCTCCTGGATGATGCGCTTGATGGGCGCCGACTCCGGGCTCACGATCGCGACGATGCGATTCGCGGATATGATGTTGCCAAAGCCGATGTTGATTAAGCTGATATCCATTTGCTATGCTCCTTCATGCTGTAATGCCGTACCTGCCATGCCCTCACTCGATGTTCTGGACCTGCTCGCGCAGCTTCTCGATCTCGCTCTTCATGTCGACGACGAGCTGGGCGGCCTCGGCAGAGTTGGCCTTCGAGGCGATCGTGTTCGTCTCGCGGTTCATCTCCTGGATCAGGAAGTCGAGCTTGCGGCCAATCGGGCTGTCCGCCGACTCGAGGATCGCGCGGAACTGCTGGAAATGGCTGCCGAGCCGCACGACCTCCTCCGTGTAGTTGACCTTGTCGGCATAGAGCGCCGTCTCTTGGATGATGCGCGTCTCGTCGATTTCCTGCTCCGCAAGGAGCTCCTGCAGGGTCTTCTCGATGCGCGCGCGGTAGGTCTGCACGATGGCCGGGGCCAGCGCCTTGAGCTTCTCGACGGACACCTCGAGCGATTCGATGCGCCGATAAAAATCCTGCGCGATGTTCGCGCCCTCAGTCTGGCGCATCGCGTCAAAGCCTTTTAGCGCCTTCCCCGCCGCCTCGAGCAGCAGGGGCTCGAAGCCTTCGAGCTCTTCATCCTTCTCGACCTGCAAGACATCAGGATATGCGGCGACCTGCATGACGTCGTCGGGACGCGCGAGGTGCAGGTAGTCGCTGAGCTCGTCGAGCGCCGCGTGGTACGAGGCTGCGAGCTGCTTATCGACGCGGATGGAAGCTGCGCGCTCGCGCTTGTCGAGGTACGTGACGAAGATGTCGACCTTGCCGCGCGAGGCCGTCTGGCGCACGAGGCGGCGCAGACTGTCCTCGAACGGCGCGAGCGGATGCGGCATGTGGAAGGCCAGCTCCAAGAAGCGCTGGTTGACGGCCTTCAGTTCGACTGCGACCTTGTAGTCCTCATTCTCGGCGGTGGCCGTGCCGAAGCCTGTCATGCTCCTGATCATAGTGCCGCCCCCATCAGTCCGCAATCTCGCCCGTGAAGACGAGCTCCGCCGGCCCCGTCATAAAGACGTGGTTCGTCGCCTCGTCCCACTCGACCGTGAGCTTGCCGCCGTCGAGCTCGACCTCGACCTTGCGGTCCGTGCGGCCCGTCAGCACACCGGCGACGGCCGTCGCGCACGAGCCCGTGCCGCAGGCGAGCGTCACGGCAGCGCCGCGCTCCCAGACGCGCATGCGCACATGCTGGCGGTCGCGGACCTCGACGAATTCCGTATTCGTCTTGCGCGGGAAGGCCGGATGCGACTCAAACGAAGCGCCGAGCTCGTAGATTGGGAATGCCTCTGCATCCTCGACGAAGATGACGCAGTGCGGGTTGCCCATCGAGACGCAGGTCATCTTGTAGTTCTTGCCCTTTACCTCGATGTCCTCCTCGATGACGCGGTTCATGCCGAAGCCCGTGACGGGAATCTTCTCGCCCTCGAGCACCGGCTCGCCCATGTCGACGCGCACGCCCGTGACCTTGCCCGCCTCAATCTGCAGGCGCGGCACGAGGATGCCCGCGCCCGTCTCGACCGTGAACTCCTCTTTCTCAGTCAGGCCAAAGTCGTGGAGATAGCGCGCGAAGCAGCGGATGCCATTGCCACACATCTCCGCCTCACTGCCGTCCGTATTGAAGATGCGCATGCGGAAGTCCGCCTTGTCAGACGGCAGCACGTAGAGCACGCCGTCACCGCCGATGCCGTAGTGGCGGTCGCAGACCTTCTTCGCAAACGCGGCGAAATCGCTTACGTTTTCCTTGAAGCAGTCGACTAAGACAAAGTCATTGCCGCAGCCCTGCCATTTTGAAAATTTCATGAGGAATTCCTCCTTTTTCTCTATCTTTTTATTGTACTTGTTTTAGTCGCTCCTTGCAACCCCTTTCCGTACATCTGTGCTTGTGTGTCTACTTGAGTTCCTTCGCGGCAGATGGTACAATATTTTCTGTACCTATTATATATAGAAGGAATGAGGAATCCATATGAGTCTTGACGGCTTCTCGATGCACCCGCTGACGCGCGAGCTCCATACAGCGCTCGCGGGCGGCCGCATCGACAAGATCACCCAGCCAAATAAGCAATCCATCATCCTGTCCGTGCGCCAGCCCGGGCAGAATTTCCTGCTGCACATCTCCATCAACTCGCAGAACCCGTCGGCCCACCTGCTCGAGAAGAACCTCGAGAACCCGCCTGAGCCGCCCGTCTTCTGCATGGTCCTGCGCAAGCAGATCGAGACGGGCCGCATCGCACAGGTCCGCCAGCACGGCCTCGACCGCCTGCTGCTCATCGACATCGACTCGCTGGCCGCAGGCGGCCGCATCGTGACGAAGACGCTCGTGCTCGAGCTCATGGGCAAGTACAGCAACATCATCCTCGTGCAGGACGGCGTCATCATCGACGCGCTGCGCAAGATCGGTGCGAACAGCAGCCGCGTGCGCACCGTCCTGCCGGGACAGGCCTACGAGCTGCCGCCCGGACAGGAGAAGAAAGACCTCTTCACCGACGCAATCGCCGATATCATGGCCATCGTCAAGGCCGACCCCGCGCTGCGCCTTGACAAGGCACTGCTGGCCGCCTGCATGGGCTTCGGTCCGGTCTCGGCGAAGGAAGTCTGCTTCTCGGCGGGCCTCGCGCCCTCCATGCGCATCGAAGCGCTCGACGAGGCCGATTTTGCGGCCGTCGAAGATGCACTCAAGGAGATCCGCGAATCGGCCTTGCATGCGGGCGATGCCGACGCGCCGGAGGACAAGGCCGTGCTGCTGCTCGGCGAGAACCAGAAGGTGCTCGCCATGGCCGCCTTCCCGCTCCACTACCTGCCTGAGGCGGCCGTGCTGACCTTCCCGACCATCAGCGCGATGCTCGAGAAGGCCGACAGCCTGCTCGGCTCCTACGTGCTGCCCGACAAGGACCGCTTCCGCAAGCTCGTCAAGAACGAGAAGAACCGCGCCGAGAACAAGCTCACGAAGCTCGACGAGGAAATCGCGGCAGCCGAGAACGCCGAGGAGTTCAAGGTGCGCGGCGACAACCTCATGACGTACCAGTACCAGTTCAAGGACCGCGAGGACGCGAGCGTGACCGTGCCGAACATCTACAGCGAGACAGGCGAGACAATCACGATCCCGCTCGACCAGCGCCTGACGCTCGTCGAGAACATGCAGGCCTGCTACAAGAAATACGACAAGCTCAAGCGCGCGCAGGAGCTCCTGCAGGTCCAGCGCCGCGAGTGCGAGGCGAACATCGCCTACCTCGAGAGCATCGAGGCATCCCTGCTCGCCTCCTCGAGCCTCGCCGAGATCGCCGAGATCCACAACGAGCTCATCGCCGCGGGCTACCTGCGCGAGAAGCCCAAGAAGAAGAATAACGACAAGCCCGCCCGACCCTTCCACTTCCACGCGCCAGACGGCACGGACATCCTCGTCGGCAAGAACAACTACCAGAACGACAAGCTGACGTTCAAGACAGCGCGCTACAACGACACGTGGTTCCACACGAAGGACATCCCGGGCTCCCACGTCGTGCTACAGAATGGCGGTGTGGAGCCGAGCGAAGAGGACATCCTGCTCGCCGCCAGCCTCGCCGCGCACTTCAGCAAGGCCCGCGGCTCGTCGAAGATCCCCGTCGACTACACGGAAATCCGCTACGTCAAGAAGCCATCCGGCAGCAAGCCCGGCTTCGTCATCTTCACGAACCAGAAGACGCTCTACATCACACCCGACGAGGCAAAGCTCGCCCCCATTCTCGCACAGGACCCGAGCTAAGCGCATTTCTCTACAATAACATATAAATAGAAAATACCGGGGTTCGTTGTAAAATGAAGTTGAACAGTTAATCAAAAACAAAAACCCATAGCGACTTCCTATGTTAAAATGGTTCTGCAAAACAATCATCAGCAAAGGAGTATCGCTATGGATCAGAACTATTTTAACACAGATGAGGCTGTTCGTAAATCAGGAAGTCATCTCACGCTCGCTGAACGAGGGATGATCCAAGCTCTGCATAAGAAGGGGATGTCCTTGCGCGGTATCGCTAAGAGTGTTGGCTGTGCCCATACGACCATCTACTATGAACTGAAGCGCGGCACACCACCTCGCAAGAGCAATCGCGGCCGCGCCCCAGGATATACTGCCAAACGTGGACAGGAAGCCTACGCGGCAAACCGCAAACGCTCCAAGCGCCCCTGCAAAATTGACCGCGATGATTGCGAACCATTCATCCAGTGGATGTGCGAGCGCATCCGTAAGGACCGCTGGTCGATTGATGGATGCGTCGGTGCTGCGCGGCTGATGAAGTCATTCCCCGGCCGAACCATCCCTTGCACCAAGACACTCTACAATATGCTGTGGGCTAACAAACTGCCGCTCTCGCTCTTCGATCTGCCTCATGCCTTAGGACGGAAGCAGCACAGAAAGTGGAACCGCAAGAATAAGCGTATGCTCGGGCGCAGCATAGAGGAGCGTCCTGCGATTGCAGCTGCTGGCACAGAGATTGGTCATTGGGAAGTGGACACAGTCGTTGGTCGACGTCAGGGGCGCGAGGCAGTCATCTTCACGGCTGTGGAAAAGGTGCTACGTGAGTTTATCGCCATCCGCATCCCAGGGCGAACCAGCGCCGGTGTAGAGGTCGCTATGACGAAACTGCGCGAGGAGTTCGGTGATGAGAAATTCAGCAAGGTCTTCAAGACGATGACAGCTGATAACGGCCCGGAATTTGAGACATTCTCTCAGTATGAGCAGCTTGGCACGAAGATCTATTTCACGCACCCGTACAGCTCATGGGAACGTCCTCAGAACGAGCGGCACAATGGCCTCCTGCGGGATTACATCCCCAAAGGGACATCGATCGAACGCTACAGTGATGAAGATGTTCTGAGCATCGCGGACGAGCTAAACCAGCGTCCACGCCGTATCTTGGGATATCACACTCCAGCAGAGCTCTTCGACCATTTTCTCGATGAAGTCCATGCTATTGATAAATGTTCTTGATTAAAACAACTGTTCAATTTGCACTTGCAATTATCCTAGAAAATACCGGCCGCATGGAGGGGGACTCAACGCGGCCGGTATTTTTATGGGGTTTATATCTTAGATTGCAGGGGAAGAGCAATCCAAAACACTAGGATATCTTGTGTTGTGAGATGGTGGGGAAAATCAAGCTTCTTCGAGCTCTGCCTCGAGCTCTTTCTCCGTCATCTCGCCCTCGGCAGCTGCTGCGCGTGCATCGCGGCGGCGTGCGTAGAGCAGGTAGTAGAGAGCGGCACAGCCGACGGCGCCGAGGCCGACAGCGAAGTAGATGCCCTGGAAGCCGAGCGACTCCTTGAAGGCGCCGAGCATGTACGGGCCGACGCCGAGGCCGAGGTCGAGCGCGATGAAGTACGTCGAGACGGCGACGCCGATGCGGACTTCCTTGACGAGCTTGACGCAGATGGCCTGGCCGTTCGACATGAACGTGCCGTAGCCGAGGCCGACGAAGACACCAGCGACGAGCATCAGCCAGCTCTGCGTCGTGATGGAGAGCAGAACGAGGCCGATGGCGAGGCAAGCGTACGTCGGATACATGACGAAATCCTCACCCTTGCGGTCGAACATGACGCCGGCAACCGGGCGGGCAACCGTGACAGCGAGTGCGTAGACGACGAAGAACAGCGTGCCGGCCGTCATGAGCTGGAGCTCAGCCGCATACGATGCGAGGAAGCTCAGGACACTCGAGTAGCAGACGGCGACGCAGAAGGCAACGATTGAGATGGCCGTGACTTTCGGCTCGAGGAAGTTGGCGATGTGGATCTCCTTGAGGGCAGCGCGGTGCTCCTCCGTGAGTTCCATCTCCTCGACGTGCATGACAGCCGCAGCACCGAGGCAGACGACGATCATCGCGATGCAGAAGTAAATGATATCCTTGAACGGGAAGATCTGCTGCATGAGCATGCCGATGAAGGGGCCAATCGCGGCAGCGAGGCTCATCGAGAGGGCATAGTAGTTGATGCCCTCTCCGCGGCGCTCTGCCGGGATCATCGTCGAGACGATCGTGCTCGTCGCCGTCGAGGCGATGCCGTAGCCGATACCGTTGAGGCAGCGGACGAGGTAGAGCATGGCCATCGAGTGGATGCCGAAGTACATGAACGTCGTCGCGAGATAGAAGAGGATACCGGCGAACAGCATCTTCCTGCGGCCGTAGAGCTCGACCGAGCGGCCAGCGAACAGGCGGGCGACGAGCGTGCCGAGGATGAAGATACCGGAAGCGAGGCCAGCCTCACTCATCGAGGCATGCAGCGAGTGGATAGCCTCCGATGCGATGATGACCATCAGCATATAGTAGATGATATAAATCAGGAAATTAACGAGTGTGTCAAGAATGAATCCTTTTGTCCATAACCGTGGTTTGGAAGACATAAATAAAATCAACGACCTTTCTCACAAAGAATAAACGAAATATATGACAGTTATTGATTATAGGGGGTGGATCCGTTTTTGTGTAGCGCATAAAAAAGATGCGTGTCATCGTAAAAACAGATGACACGCATCATTTGTTATGGATTTTATCGATATTCCTCGGAGTCCTGTCTTTTGTGCATAGCATGCATAACAGCGTCCATCCCCTCTGGATGTTTGCGCCGTTTTAGGAGGGAGCACCGCGCCGGGCTGCTAAAAAACTTCTCATTCTATCGGTTTTTGTGAACTGGCCTCTCCGCTTGCTCCGCCGTCTCGCCGAAGCTCTGCAGCACGTGGTCGGCATAGTCGCGGATCAGGCGGATCTTGGGACTGTGCTTCTTGTAGATCAAGCAGGCATCGGCGCGCAGCGGCACCTCGAGCTCATACCAGCCGTCCTCGCAGCCGAGCGTGCGCAAGAGGCGCTCGGGCAGCAGGGCCCCCGCCTCGTTCTGCTGGCAGTAGTAGACCATCGCATACGGCGTCGAGAGACGCGCCGAGATGACAGGCGCCGCCTTCTCGAGCACGGGCGCGAAGTACGCGTGGAACGTCTTGTTCATGAAGTAGTTCTTCGGATAGATGACGACGGGATTACGGAGGATTTCCTCGCGCGAGACCGGCACGCTCTGCGGCTGCAAGAGTGGCGCGTAGTAGACAAGATTGTCCCAGCAGAAGTGCGCGGTCTCATACTCGTCTGTCGCCCCGCCATCGGGCAGGGAGTCGGCGACGTAGTACGTCGAGACGACGTCGAGACGGTCGTCCTGCAGGGCGTGCGCGATCTGGTCCGTCTCGAGGTCGAAGACGTTGAAGCGCAGGTTCTTGTTCGTCTGGCGGAAGTGCGCGATGTGGCGGTTCATCTGGATGTCGCCGAGCGTCCGCAGGATGCCGACATTGAGCTCGACGGACTGTGTGGCGGCCGTCGACTGCAGGTCGTAGACGATCTTGTGCAGGCCGTCCATCCAAGCTGTGATGCGCTTGAGGAAGGCCTCCCCCTCAGGCGTCAGGTGGCTGCCGCGCTTCGAGCGCTGGATCAGCGAGACGCCGAGCGTGCTCTCGAGGTTCTTCATCTGCGCGCTGAAGGCCGACTGCGTGATGTTCGCCTCCTTGGCTGCGCGCGTGAAGTTCTGCACCCGCCCATATATGATGAAGCATTCCATCTGCTGGATGCTTGGCAAATCTCCTATCATAAAAGCCTCTCAATCTATCCGCCTGCCGTTTTCGATGCAGCAGGCAAATCAAAACCATAAACACCGTTTATCAAAAAGATTGACTATCATTTTAACAGAGCTGCTTTCATTTTGCAACCATCTGACGCGCTTGGCACAGAATATGCAAAAAAGAGGCCATCACATCTCTGCGACAGCCTCTGTTGTTTTCGGTCGAAGGGCGCCGGCTCCCATCACGTTGACTTGTGGTTGGCGTTCAAATCAATGGACTTGACTGGAGCCGGCAAGATAAAGCCTTTCGGCTTGCCAACCTACCCCCTTCATCTATTATTATACTGGATGGCACCCCCCAATAAAAGGGAGTGTCCATCGTAGAATCTTACAAAAATCTTTGTAGGATTCTACAAAAATTACGGTTGACGCACTCAAAACGGCCTCAAAAGCCCATCAAGATCCATCAGGAAGCGTCTTCCTTGTAGTCAAGGTACTGCAGGACGAGCTCGCGGCCGCCCTGACGCGTGAGCAGGTCCGGCAGCCAGTCGGGCTTCTCTGCGCTGTCCTCGAGCAGGCACTCGAGCAGGACGTACGAGGCGAGCGCGTCCTCGAAGGCACGGTGCTTCTTCTTCGAGTGCCAGCCAAATGACTCCAAGAGCGCGATGAGATTGTACTTCTTGCGCTTCGGCAAGAGCTGCTGCGCGAGACGCACGGTGTCGAGGTAGCGCGGGCAGAAGCGGATGTTCGTGCCGTTCTGGTGGTTCATGCGCATGAGCGCGAGGTTGATGCTCAGGAGATCGTTGTCGCCGATGGCATGGCCGACGACGAGGTCCTCGGGGTCGACGAAGTCGAGGAACTCCGGCAGGATGACGTCGAGCGTAGACTTGTCCCTGAGGTCCTCCTTCGTGAGGCCCGTCATATTGCGCACCGTGCGGTTGATGAACGTCCGCGGCCGGATCAGGCGGCGGAAGACTTCGATCTTGTCGCTGCCGAGCGGCAGGCGGATGGCCCCGATCTCGATGATGTCGTCGGGGAAAGCCCCGGCCATCTCGAGGTCGAACGAGACGACGCCGCGCGGATGGAGCTCCGCGAGCCCGTCAAGGCTGACCGACTGCGCATGGATCGCCCGCTCGAGCTGTTTCTTGCGCCGTCTCTGGCGGCGCTTGTTTTCCTGTTCTTTACTGCGCATGATACTCTCCTGTTCTGCTCGCTCTGGGGAAGATACTCAGAGCCTTCGCGATATCGATATCGGTGCATAATGGCCGCTATCTTTCGTCATCGCCTTGTCTGCCCATTGCACGGAAAGACGGTCCGGCGTATAATGGGCCTACAGCTTGCGCTGACAACAAAAAAAGGAGGATATTATGCAAAATCTCTTACTCGTCTTCATCGGCGGCGGTCTCGGCGCCGTCTGCCGCTACATCAGCACGACACATATCGGCGCGCTCTTCGGGACGTACTTCCCGTTCGGCACGCTCTTCGTCAATACGCTCGGCAGCCTGCTCATGGGCTTCATCATGGGCTCGCTCGTCTTCCTGATGGAAAAGACGGGCCTGCGGCTCGCCGAGCCGGCCCGCCTGCTCCTGACCGTCGGTTTCCTCGGCGGCTTCACGACGTTCTCTTCGTTCAGCCTCGAGACCGTCACCCTGCTCGAGGGCGGCAGCTTCTTCTACGCAGCCATGAACATCGCAGCCAATCTCGGCCTCTGTTTCCTCGCAGCGTTCTTGGGCCTCAGCCTTGCCAGGACCCTCGCGGCCTTCTGAGCCATTAAGCCGTCAGCGCCGCTTCGCCACATTGCGGACAAAGGCGCCCATCGCCTGTTCGCTGACCTTTGCCTCCAGCTCCTGCTGCTCGATTGTCATAAACTCTCGCTGCAGCTGAGCCTGGAGGCGTCTTTCGTTCTGGGCATCATTTGCCTGCTGGGCCTGCAGCAGGTCGAGTGCCGTCTTCGTGGCCGCAGCGAGGCGCACCGTCTGCTCGAGCTGCGGGCGGCACTCCTCGAGCTGCTCGGGCGGCAGCTTCCTCAGGAGCCTCTGGGCGGCCTTGGCGCGCGCCTCGGCCATCTGCCCGAGGACCTTGTGGTCCGCCTTGGCCCCTGCCCCGTCTGGCCAACGCTCCAGCAGCCGCTCCGCGCAAGCCGCGAACTCCGGGTCATCGGCAAGCCCGATCGAGGCCCAGTCATTCTCGAGATGGCGCGAGCCTGCGGCGAAGAGCGCCATGTCGCTTGCGAGCGGCCCATACTGTTTCTTGACGGCCGCCTGCCACGCTTCCTCGGGATCGTAATGCTCGGGGGCCTTGGCGTAATCGGCTCCCGTCGCGAGCGCGATCTTCGACAAGGCTTCGTACTTCATCGGGTTGAAGAAGATGGCGGGCAGATTTCCCTTCGGCAACGGGTCTACAGGACCAAGGGCGAGCTTTGACTCCATGTAGTCGTTGACGGGATAGTTCCACCAGATGCCGAGTTCGCGCCCGTAGAGCGCCTCCGCCCTGGCGAGCGCCTCGTCCGTCAACGGCCCCTTGGCCACGCCATCCCCCGTGTAGAGCACGAGGATGTCGGGAGAAAGTCCCTTCGCGAACGCGTCCGTATAGGGCTTGCGCACCCCGTCCGCCTGCATGTCCGCGTAGAAGTACTCCGTCGGCACCGTCAGGAAGCTGCCGATGTCATCATGGCGCTGCTTGAGCTCGCGCGCGACATCACTCAAAAAGGCCGCCTGTCCCGCGCCGTCCTTGTCCTTGATATCATCAAAGAAGATGGCGAAGTCGCGCACGCCGAGCGCGTAGAGCGTCTCGAGCTTCGCGATCATCTTCTGGCGGTCGGCATAGCCCTTGTAGCCGTGCAGCGAGACGTCGAGCCCCGGCGAGACGGCAAAGATGAAGCGCACATCCTGCGCCTTGGCCGCCTTGACGAGCGCGCCGAGCTCCGAGAGCTTCGCCGCAGGGTACGGCTCGCGCCACTTCTCGCGCTGGTATGGGTCATCCTTCGGCGCGTAGAGGTAGGCGTTGTAGCCCTCCGCGCGGCAGAATGAGAGGATGTCGAGCCGTTCGCTCTGCTGCCACGGCGTGCCGTAGAAGCCTTCGATGACGCCGCGCAACGGCACAGGCGCCGCCGCAGCCGTACCAGAAGTCCCTGCAAGGATGGTACCACCTAAGAGCAGCGCCCCAAAGCAGGCACCCGTCTTCCCCACTCGTCTCTCGCGATTCCAAAGCCGTATCACACACATCTTCCTTTCCTTCTACCTATATCATAACACATTCCGACGAGAAAGTATCTCATCCGGTGGAAATTCCGCAGAAAATTTTCACAGATGACACATTTCTTCCTGTCTTTTAAAAAAGACCTCATCATGATACAATAAGAAGATGAAAAAAGTCAGCAATATCAACTAACTGTTCAAAAAATATGCGAAAGAAGGTGACTGTATGCGCGCAAAGAAATACCTCAAGCAGCTTGGGCTCATCCTGCTCATCACCTGCGCCGTCATCCTCGTCACGCTCGAGGTCATCAGCCGCGGCGCGGCGCAGATCTTCAACCACGCGATGGCCAATCAGGACATGCTGCGCGGCACGATCACGGTCGAGCGGCTGATCTCGGACATCACGGGCCACGTCTACTTCACGAACCTCGTCTGGACGGACCGCGAGGGCAATCCCATCCTCGAGATCCCGAGCGGCGACTTCCGCGTCAACGTCTGGGATGTCCTCACGCGCGACTTCAAGTCGACGACGATCCGCGAGCTCACGGTCGACCAGCCCGTCGTCTCCGTGCGCCTCTCGGACGACATGAAAGTCGACTTCGTGCGCCCCTCGCCCGATATGGATAAGCTCAAGAAGGAGCCTGCGGACTGGCGCGAGAAGGTCAACCTCTCGTCGCTCGACGCGCGTGGCCGCCGCGAAGTCGGCCAGTGGCGCCGCGAGCACCGCCAGCAGAAGATGCAGAACGACTGGCGCAATTTCAACGCCGCGGGCAAGAAGCTCAAGCTGCGCCTCAACGTCCACGACGGCGGCGTCGAAGTCTTCTACCGCGAGCGCCATTACGTCATGAGCCACGTGCAGATGGCCGTCGGCATCGACACCGACCGGAAGATGGACATCGACATGTCGATCGGCGGCTTCGGCGGCACGATGATCGGCGATGCCATCTCGCTTAATGGCACGGTCGACTTCCAGAAGGACCCGGAGCCAGAGTGCAGCCTCGCGCTCGTGCTCTACCAGATCGACCCGTCGTCGCTCGGCTTCGGCATGAACATCCACGACAAGATGACGCTCTCGACGTACTTCACGGGGCCCGTCTCCCACCCGATTGGCACGGGCAATGTCGAGATGGACGAGCTCCACATCCCGGGCCTCGACTTCGCGAATGTCGAGGGCAATGTCTACTACGAGAACTCCCTGCTGCAGTTCACCGATGTCACGGCGGACGTCTACAAGGGCAAGCTCGCAGCCTACGGCGACTACGACCTCGACACGCGCTTCTACAACCTCTACGGCCACGGCTCAGAGCTCCAGACAGAGTCCGCCCTGCCGAAGAGCGGCCTGCACACGCGAGTGGACCTCGACCTCGAGATCCACTCGGAGGGCTCGTCCAAGAGCACCGTCTCGTCCGGCTCCTTCCTCTCCGGCCCTGGCCGCTACCACCTGCTGCCGTTTGACAGCCTCTCCGGCAAGGTCACGGACGCTGGCGGCGACCTGCATTTCTACGACGCCGTCATCAAGCTGCCGGGCTTCACCATCTCGACCGACGCCTTCCACATCCAGCACGGCAAGCTGCACCTGAGTCCAATCCGGCTGACCGACAAGGAAGGCCATCCACTTTACACCTACACGCCGGATCAGTGAGCTGTCGGCCGCACCACAAAGCTGAAAGAAGCTGAAATCTGAAAGTAGAAAGAAAGATTCCCATGACTCTTACCTCTCTATCAAAATCCCCCAATCCAAAATCGCCTGCGCGCCGCCGCGGCATCGCACTCGCCCTGACGGGCGCCGTCCTCTGGGGCGGCTCGGGCGTCGCCGGCCAGTACATCCTGCAGGACTGCGCCTTCGCGACGGAATGGCTCGTCGGCGTGCGCATGCTCATCTCGGGCGCCCTGCTGCTGCTCATCGACCTCGCCGTCTACCGGCAGGACATCTTCGCCGTCTTCCACGGGCGGCGCGACCGCCTCGAGACGATTGCCTTCGCCGTCTTCGGCATGCTCGGCGTCCAGTACACATACTTCGCCGCCATCAAGTTCAGCAACGCCGCGACCGGCACAATCCTCCAGTACCTCATGCCGGTCGTCATTGTCAGCTGGACCGCACTGCGCACGCGCAGGAGGCCACCCTTTGGCGAGCTCGCCTGCGTCGCGCTCGCCGTGCTCGGCACCTTCCTGCTCGTGACGCACGGCAGCCTGACGAGCCTCGCCATCTCGCCGCCCGCCCTGTTCTGGGGCCTGCTCTGCGCCTTCGCCGCTGCCTTCTACACCGTCCAGCCGAAGCGCCTAATCTGCAAGTACCGCCCGACCCTCATCGTCGGCTGGGGCATGCTCGTCGGCGGCCTCTTGTTCCTGCCCATCTCAAGGCCTTGGACCTTCACCGGCATCTGGAACACCGCCGCCGCCCTCGACTTTGCCTACATCATCCTGTTTGGCACTGTCATCGCCTTTGTCTGCTACCTCGGCAGCCTCCAGTACATCCAGCCCGCCGAGACCAGCATCCTCGGCTCCGCCGAACCCCTCTCTGCCATCCTGCTCTCCATCGCCCTGCTCCACATCACCTTCACCCCCGCCGACCTCCTCGGCGCCATCAGCATCCTCGCCGCCGTCATCCTGCTGACAAGGAAATAAGCGCAAAAAGAAGCGTCTCATACTGCCGAGTGCAGCAGAGACGCTTCTTAGCATACAATAACGCATACCATTTGTTCAAAAGGCTTGTTCAAAAGGCAAAATTATTCTTCTGAGCAATTTTACGAATCTCGTCTAAAGAAAGATTTGTCGCCTCTACAATCTCGTTCGGTGTGAAGCCTTTTTTTATCATATTAAGAACAATTCTTGCAAGAACGTTGTGTTCAGTATCTTCTTTTGCAATTTCAATCGCGCGCTTCTGGTCCCATTTGAAGCTGACCATGTCGAACACCTCACTTTCGTTCTTCTGGAAATACTCTGCCAAGATGTCATGCGTCTTGCAGTAGGTGATGGCTTCGCGGATAGCGGTCTTGAGTTCCATGCCGCCTTGGACACCATCCCGGACTTTCTGCACAAGATACTGTAACAGCGCAGTTCATAGCAGCCGTCCAGCAACTTGCTCGGCGTGCCGTAGTTGATGTTGTAGCAGTTGACGAAAAGGTCCATGGACTGTGTCGGTCGCTGGAATGCATCCGACAGGTGCAGGACCTCATAATCAGGTCGTTCCTTATGCCCATTGTAAAAGACATAGAACTCCGGAGCGGGGATGCGAATCAGAGTATCATGATAGACGATCTCACGGTGACGGAGCTGCCTGTTGTAGAGCTTGGCCAGATACCAAAGCATCCGCAGTGGCATATTGGGGTTCCACGAACTCTGATGTTCCATCAGGATGATATCGCGGTCGCCAATGCTGAAGCTGATATCGTTCTTGATGTCGTTGTAGAATACACCGCTCAGCGTCGTGATACGGATGTCCTTTGGCGAGACTGTTTCACCTGTCAATGCCTTATAGAGGCTGGCCAGGCGCTTCTTGTCATTGAGGGAGTGTAAAATAGTTTGTGTAAATCGGTATTGCATGAATCTACTTTATGCCC
>ENA-OWPP01000609-OWPP01000609.1-human-gut-metagenome-genome-assembly--contig:-NODE-609-length-39450-cov-10.708034_pt1 | contig 39450 bp, 36 predicted proteins | sample MGYA00248265_ERZ651848 | MGnify/ENA primary metagenome ERZ651848 (study PRJEB26924, sample SAMEA4378233) | human gut metagenome | biome: human gut; feature: human-associated habitat; material: faeces...
GTGTCATTTTAATTTGGTTGTCTAGGAGCTGTTGCACTTAGATTGTAAATCCATCGGTATAGAGTGAAGGGGATGCCTTCAGGCAGGTATGAACTAGGCTGGGGACATGTATTTCGCCTGCAGGGCTGGAGCGATTGCCCGAAGGGCTGAGCCCTCGCTCAGTATAGGCATAGAAAAAGGATGTCAGGACGCCGCGGCAGGCGGCGAGGTGACATCCTTGCTGATCGTATCATAGGGCTCATTCAGCGGAAGACCGAAGCCGAAATACATGTCCCCGGCCCTTCTGCGATGTAAACCGAATCATCGTGCGTATTCTCATTCGTCGTGATCATCGAGCTGGCCGAGGTAGTGGGCGACGAATTGCTGGGCGGTGCGGCCGCTGCGGCCGCTGTGGGTCATTTCCCAGCGCACGCCGGCGATGCGCAGTTCTTCTGGCGTGAGATGAATGCCAGCTTTGCGCAGTCTGTGGTCGATGATGGCGAGGTATTCTTTCTGGTCGGGGGCGTAGTACTGGATGATCAGGCCGAAGCGGTCGGAGAGGGAGATGGTCTCGTTCATGCTGTCGTCGCGGTAGACGTCGTCCTGGCTCTCGCTGCGATCGCGCCAGCTCTCGCGGATGAGGTGGCGGCGGTTGGAGGTGGCGTAGATGAGGACGTTCTCGGGGCGCGATTCGACGCCGCCCTCGATGGCGGACTTGAGGTACTTGTACTCGGCGTCGGATTCCTCAAAGGAGAGGTCGTCGAGGAAGATGATGAAGCGCTTGCTGGCGAAGTAGCGCAGGGCGTCCATGATGTCGGGCAGGTGGCTGAGCTGCGGCTTGGTGAGCTGGAGGATGCGCAGGCCGCGGCTGTAGTAGACGTTGGCGAGGGCCTTGACGGCGGAGGACTTGCCGGTGCCGCGCGCGCCGACGAGCAGGACGTTGTTGGCGGGCTTGCGCTGGACGAAGGCCTCGGTGTTGTCGATCAGCTGCTCTTTCTGGTGGGCGTAGCCGATGATGTCATCCATCTCCATGGCCTCGAAGTGGCGGATGCCGATGAGGCGCTGGAGCTTGGTATCCCAGCGGAAGGCCTTGAAGGAGGCGATGTCGCCGTAGCCGAAGCTCTGGTAGTAGCGTAGCAGGGCCGTGGCGAAGTCCTCGGTGGTGCTGGCATTCTTGAGCAGGTTCTCAAGTGCGTCGGATGCTTCGGTCTGGAGTGGCATGGTCGGCTTGTAATCGTCGAGCAGCGGCAGGTCGAGGTAGAGGCTCGCGGGCTCGGTCAGGAAGGGCAGGAGCAGCGTGAGGTCGTGCAGGAAAGCCTGCTTGAGGCTCGCGCCGACGGGGCTGTCGTGCATCTCGATGGTCTGGGCGGCGAGGTTGGGGTCGTGGACGAGCAGGTAGATGAGGTAGCTGCGCAGCAGGCTGCCGTGCAGGCCGACGTCCTCGGCGGTCTCGATGATCTTCGCGGCGCACGGGCCAATCTGGCACTTGTCGCCGTCGAGCACATCCATCAGCGACTGGACGGCCGGGTCATCGAGAAGGCTGCGGCAGATCAGCAGCTTGTGCAGGTTCGGGTATTCAGACATAAAATCTCCTCCTGATAAAAAGACATGCGGAAAGCATGTTGACGTTGCGAGATGGTCTCTCCATTATACTCTGCATCGATGTGGTTGTAAACCTGTAAACTGAGAATCAGGCGTGATGCGCGCTCCTGATGAAATGCGGGGACGTGATGAAGTCGGTCTGATGCAAGGCTGCAAGTGGTGCACTGTCCGGCAGTGAGAGGGCGCGCAGCTCAGTGGCGCGCGTGTCGAGGGCGAGCATCGCCTGTAGCGGCGAGAGGTCACATTCAAGGCGCTCGCGGGAGTTCAGCGCGGCGCTGACCTTGGTGATGAGGGGCAAGGTGCTGCGCTTCTTGATCGTGTGCAGCAATTCGCGGCCCACTTCGTCAAAGGCGAGCACGCGCGCGTAGAGGGGGCCTGTCTTTGCGGCCTCACGGGCGGCGCGCTCGCCCGTGCCGAGTAGCAGGTGCGGGACGATGCGGCTGATGCGGCTCGCGGGGTAGCGGCTCGTGACCATCCCCGCGATGAGTTCCTGCAGCGTCTGGCTCTGCCGGCTCTTGGCGAGCAGCCGGTTCGCGAGGCCTTCCTGCAGGCCGAAGATGGCTTCAAGCTCGCGGCCCTGCATCGTCAGAAGCCGCGTGAGCAGCGGGCGGAAGAGGCGCTCGGTCGAGGCAATCTCTGCGGGAAAAGCCGCGCGAATGGCAGCGTACGTCGCCTCGGGCAGGGAGTCCCTGAGCGAGGCAAAGTCGGGCTGCGCTTTCGCGAGCTCCCCGCGGATGGCCGAGGCGCTCGCCAAGGGGCCGAGTGAGGCTTCGTGATAGCCCGCACCGCGCCGCTCAATGAGCAGCGGCTCGATGCCCTGCGCATAGACACGAATCGCGCGCAGGTACTCGATGGCGAGAATGTTGTTGGGCTGGCGCAGCAGGTCCGCTGCAAGGCCGCTCGCCTCTTGCAGGATGGCGGTCAGGGCCTTGGCGTACGAAGCGCCTGCGCGCAGCGCCTCGTGAAGCGCCGCCTGCGTCTCTGGCGCGTCGATGGCGCGCGCGGCCTCCATGAGCGGCGCAAGGTCTGGGCTCTCCGCGCCGAAGGCGAGCGTGTCGACGCAGCCGAGCCCCTGCAGCAGGCGCACGCCGCCGCGCGCGAAGTCCTGCGCACTGCGGCAGGCGAAGAGGAAGGGCAGCTCTAAGACGAGCTGACAGCCGCCGCGCACCGCGAGATTCGCGCGCCGCCACTTGTCGAGAACGGCCGCCTCCCCGCGCTGCGTGAAGCTGCCGCTCATCACCGCGACGATGGCCACATCGTCATGAAAGCGCTCGCGGATGGCCCGGAGCTGGTAGGCGTGGCCCTGATGAAACGGATTGTATTCGGCGATGACGCCAACGACATGCATGGAGAGGGCTCCTTTCGAAAGAAAAATAAAATTTAGATGTTAAACTAGGTACAGAGTAGAAGGGCAGGGAGGGGGCCTTTCCGGTTTCGTCACTCCGTTAAATGGGACGCATGTATTGTTCGCCTCTCCGATGCTCATTCGCCGCCTGCCGCGGCGTTCTGACATCTCGATGCAAGATGATATGCGGCGCGTCCCATCCCGTTGGGCAATCACTCCGTTCCTGCAAGCGGAAAGGCCCCCTCCCTGCCTAGCTGCGTTTGCAAAACGAGCGCTTTAAAGACAATTTGCTCATAGGAAGATTGCTGCGGGCAATCGCGCTGCTCCTGCAGGCGAAACACATTTCCCCGACCTGAGTTCATGCGGCGCACGCACTGAGCTTACAGACATATTAGTCTTACGTGCGTTCAATCCGCCGAAAGAAAACTCGGGGACCTCTCCGATGCTGGATTTTCCTAGGAGTGGGGGGATATGTTCCGCCTGCAGGAGCGCAGTGGCCGCCCGCAGGGATGGATCCCCAAAGAAGATTTCAAGATAGATCCGTGTGAGACCGCCGCGGCAGGCGGCGAACTGGCTTATTCCTGCAAACGTTACATGGGGTCCATTTCAACGGAGCGAGGAAGCCGGAACATATCCCCCCGCTCCCTTTGCTGATGTACCGAACATCCAAGAATCAGTCATGGGAATTATTTGCTGGATTCTTTATCTAGTCTAGCAGAACCCCCGTCCCGCGTCCAATTGTTTGGGCTTTTCCCGCGGATATGGTATACTAAGAGATACGGGCAGTCATCGGGCTGTCTTTTTCATAGAACGAAATCAACGAAAATCGGCCTGGCCGATCTATAGATACGTGAAACAAGAAAGGATACGATAACGGAATGACAAAAAAGAAAGTAGTCGTCGCGATGAGCGGCGGCGTGGACAGCTCGCTTACGGCGGCGCTGCTCAAGGAGCAGGGCTATGAGGCCATCGGGGTGACGATGCGCCTGTCGGAGGAGAGCCGTGATTTTGACGAGAACGACCGCGGCTGCTGCAGCCTCAGCAGTGTCGACGATGCGCGCCGCGTGGCGGAGATCATCGGCATCCCGCATTACACCATGAACTTCAAGGAGATGTTCCAGGAAAAAGTCATCGACTACTTCCTCGCGGACTACGCGAAGGGCTGGACGCCGAATCCCTGCATCGCCTGCAACCGCTACGTCAAGTTCGAGGGGCTCCTGCAGAAGGCCATGGAACTCGGCGCGGATTACGTCGCGACGGGTCACTATGCGCGCATCGCGCAGGACGAGTCGGGCCGCTATGTGCTCAAGAAGGGCATCGACACCCACAAGGACCAGTCGTATGCGCTCTACCACCTCAACCAGCAGTCGCTCGCGCACTTCCTGATGCCGCTCGGCGACTACACGAAGGTGGAGACGCGCGAGATGGCGGAGCGCTACAAGCTGCCCGTCGCCCACAAGCCGGACAGCCAGGAGATCTGCTTCGTGCCGCACGATGACTACAAGGCCTATCTGCGCGCGAAGAATCCCGCCTGCCTGCATCCGGGCGATATCGTCGACACGGAAGGCCATGTGCTCGGCCATCACGAGGGCGTGCCGCTCTACACGATCGGCCAGCGCAAAGGCCTCGGCATCGCGCATCCGGAGCCGCTCTACGTCGTGGACCTTGACATGGCACATAACCGCGTCGTCGTCGGCGGGGCCGGAGACGTTTTCTCGGACGGCCTTATCGCGGGCGACCTCAACTGGATCGCCATCGATGCACTCGAGGCGCCCATCGAGGTCACGGCAAAGGTCCGCTACGGCCGCCGCGAGGGCCGCGCGCATGTCGAGCCGCTCGCGGGCGGCAAGGTCCACGTGCATTTTGCGGAGCCGCAGCGCGCGGTGACGCCGGGCCAGTCGGTCGTCTTCTACGCGGGCGACACGGTCGTCGGCGGCGGCATCATCGAGAAAGCGATTCGGAAGGAGGCGGCGGAATGACACTCGAATCCAGCAACACGACAGTCGGCATTCTCTACGACATCGAGAATGCGCCGTTTGAGATGCTCAACTACACGCTCGGCAAGGCGCGGCGCTTCCAGCCGTGCCGCACGATCGTGATCTCGGACTGGGAGGAGCGCCCGGAGCAGAAGCGCTGGGAGAAGCTCCTGCGCCGCCCGGGCTTCACATTCCGCCAGATCAGCAGGACCTTCCTCGGCAAGAACTCCCTGGACTCGGCCCTCTACGATTCGGCGAAACTGCTCTATGAGGAGGGCGTGCGCCGCTACTTCATCATCACGACGGACTCGGACTTCGTGCGCATCGCGCAGATGCTCAACTCGAAGGAGAAGTCCTACATCATCGGTGTCGGCACGAAGCAGGCGAGTGAGACCCTGCGCAATGCCTACGACGAATTCATCGTTTATCCAGCGGAGGAGAAAGAGACCGTGAGAAAGAAACACACGCGCAAGAATGCAGAGACGGCCGAGAAGGCCGAAGAAGCGCTCGAGAAGGCCGAGCCGAAGAAAGACGTGAAGTCCAAGAAGGCCAAGGCAAATAAAGCCGAGAAGAACGAGAAAGAGAAGCCGGTGAAGGCCGAGAAGCAGGAAAAGGCGGCCAAAGCCACGAAAGCTGCGAAGACCGCGAAAGACGCGAAGACGGTGAAGGCGGCCAAGCCGGCGAACGACGAGCAGGTTGCGGCAAACGCGGCGGCCAAGAATGCCAAGAGCAAAGCTGCACCGCAGGCTGCTGCGGCAGAGAAGCCCGAGCAGGCATCCCATGTCAATCATGCAGCTGCGGCACCGTCGGCAGCTCCTGCCGCCAAGCCGGAACACAAGGAAAAGGCGGCTGCGCTGCCAGAGGGCACGTTTGCCGTACGCCTGCCGAAGACCCTGCGCAAGCAGCTCGAGGCGCGCATGCAGGAAGAAGAAGTCACGATGGATGAGCTGATCACGTATCTCCTGATGCGCGGCCTCTCCCATTGACCGATGATGCTTGACTGATTGGATGATTGATGGAAAGGATATATACAAATGAAACGAGAAGAACTGGTCCTGTTCTACCAATTCCGCGATGACGAGAAGCTCGCCCTGGCGCAGAAGACGCTGCACCGCCTCGGCATCCACACGAAGGTGCTGCCAGAGGAGGCATGGCGCGAGAAGATCGGCTACCTGCTGGGCCTCAAGGGCTTCCGCGCGGCGAATCCCGAGGACTACGAGGACGACCCGTTCGTCTTCCCGCACGAGGTCATGGTCCTGCAGCACATCCGCAATAAGCGCCTCGACGCCGTGCTCAAGGCGCTCAAGGATGCGGGCGTGCCGCCTGTCCACTACAAGTCGGTCGTCACGCCTTTCAACACGCTCTGGACGCTGCGCCGCCTCTGCGAGACGATGCAGAAGGAGCACGCCGCGATGATCGAGATGGAAGAGGCAAAAGAGAAGAAGGACAAGAAGAACGAGGCTTCAGAAGGCAATGAGTGACGAAACGCGCACAGAAGCAACAGAAGCAATTCCAGCACAGGCAGGTGCCGCGAAAGAGGCAAAAGTTGCAGATGCTGCAAGCGATGCGAAGGCGATAAAAGGCAAAACGGACGCGCAGGCTGCTCTCGATAAGACGGCACGCCTCGACAACACGCAGGAGCTGCCGCCGCTGCCGGACGACCTGCAGGGAAAGCCTGAGGAGGCGCCGATAAAGCAGCCCTTCCCGCAGGCAGGAGATGAGGTGCCCATAAGCGATGTGCGCGAGCTGACGCCGGACAAGGCCCTGCAGCAGCGGGCCAAGCAGCAGGCGGAGGCGCGCAAGAAGCAGCAGAGCTGGTTCCTGCGCCACAAGAAGCCGCTCTTGCTGGGCGTCGGGTTCCTTATCGCTGTCTTTATCGGCTTTGCGCTGGCGGGCTACCGCCAGGATCAGGCGGACCTGCAGAACAATGAGCGCCAGCATCAGGAACAGCAGATGCAGGAGCGCGCCCAGAAGCTCGACGCACAGGAGAGCGACCTGCAGAAGCAGCGCCGCGACCTCGAGGCCAAGAAGAAGGCGCTCGAGGAGCAGCAGCGCGACCTCGAGCGCCAGCAGGGCCGCATCGAGGGGCGCAGCCAGGCCATGCAGGAGAGCGCCGATGGGGAGTCGGGCCTCCAGAAGATCCTCGACAAGGTGACGGGCCAGTCGGAGAAGAAGCAGCAGGCCGCCGAGGCGAACCGCCAGCAGGGCGCTGATGCCGCCGCATCGGCCGCCAACGTGCAGCAGTCCATCAACGATGCCCAGTCGATGCTCGACGACGTCCAGCAGAAGCTTGACGATGTGCAGGCCATGAAGAATGAGGCCGGCAAGGTCAAGGACAAGGCGGCGAGCACGTACGAAGAGAACAAAGACACGATCGACACCGTGCTCTCCTATGCCAAGGAGGGCGCCACGATGCTCGGCAACCTGCTGTTCCAATGACAGGCGACAGGCTGACCGACATGCGATGCAGTGCTATAGATATAAGGGAAAAGGTGAAGTAGAAGATGAAGTTCTGGAAACAACTGTGCTGCCTCGGTCTGGCAGCCGTCGCCATGCTCTCGGTCGCGGGCTGCGGAGGCAGCTCCCCGGAGAGCTCGAGCTCGGGCAAGATGCAGAAACTCTCCATCGGCCTGATGCCGGATACCGACTCCCTGCCGTTCCTGATTGCAGAGGAGAAGGGTTATTTCGCGGATGAAGGGCTCGACGTCGACCTCAAGCAGTTCAAGAGCGCGATGGATCGCGACTCGGCGCTGCAGAGCGGCAACCTCGACGGTGCGGTCTCCGATATGCTCGCCGCAGCTTTTGCGAAGGATGGCGGCTTTGATGTCAAGGTCACCTCGGCGACAGACGGCAGCTACAAGCTCGTCGCGGGCAAGACGGAGGGTGCTGCGGATGTCAAGGGACTGCAGGGCAAGGACGTCAGCGTCTCGCGCAACACGATCATCGAGTACGTGACGGACGAGATCCTCGCGAAGGACGGCCTCAAGGGTGAGGACATCAACAAGGTCATCATCCCGCAGATCCCGACGCGCCTCGAGATGCTGCAGAACGGCAAGCTCGCTGCGGCGACGCTGCCGGAGCCGATGGCCAGCATCGCCATCCATAATGGCGCGCACCTCATCAAGAGTTCCGATGACCTCGGCATCAACCCGGGCATCATCCTCTTCACGGACAAGGCCGCGAAAGACAAGACAAAAGAGATCCAGGCGATGTACCGCGCCTACAACCGCGCCGTCGACTACCTCAACACGGCCCCGCGCGAGGATTACATCGACTTCGTCATCGAGAAGGCCGGCTTCCCCGCCGCCGCCAAGGAGGCGCTGAAGCTGCCGACTTACCACAAGGCAGCCCTGCCGAAGGAGCAGGATGTGACGGATTGCATCAAGTGGCTCAATGCCAAAGATCTGGTAAAGGAGACGTACGGGTATGATGACCTCGTCATCAATCTGCTCGGCGAATGAATTGAAGGACGAATGAATTGAAGATGAATACTGACATGATGGACACGATAGCCTTCCAGCACCTGACGGTCCGCTACCGGACCGCAGGCCGCGCCGATGCAGCTGCCGTCGCCGATGTCAGCCTGACCGTTCCGCGAGGAACGGTTTGTGCTATCATCGGCCCTTCCGGCTGCGGCAAGTCGACGCTCTTAAAAGCGGTGGCAGGCCTCGTGCAGCCAACCAGCGGCTGCGTGACGATCGCGGGGGAGAAGGCTGACCCGAAGAAATCGTGCATCGGCTTCATGCCGCAGAACTACGGCTTGCTGCCGTGGCAGACGGTGCGCGAGAACATCGTACTCGGCTGCCGCATCCGCCACACCTGGCACAAGGGCAGGGCCGAGGATGAGGCAAGGCTCCTGCACTTCATGGAGGCCCTGCACATCCGAGGTCTCGCAGACCGCTACCCGCATGAATTAAGCGGCGGCCAGCAGCAGCGCGTGAGCCTCGCGCGCGCCTTCCTGCTGCAGCCGGACATCCTGCTGATGGACGAGCCGTTCTCGGCGCTCGACGCCATCACGCGCGAGGAGATGCAGGACGTCTTCCTCGGGCTCTGGCACGAGCAGCACACGACGACGCTGCTCGTCACGCACTACGTCGAGGAGGCGCTCTACCTCGGCCAGAAAATCGTGCTGATGGCCGCTAATCCCGGCCGCATCGCACGCGTCTTCGACAACCCGCTCAGCGGCTCCCGCGAGCGGCGCAGCAGCCAGGCGTTCTTCGAGATGAGCCGCACGTTGCGCGAGGAGATACGGACCCTGCGCGCGCAGGATGAAAGCGATGAGCAAAGAGAGGAGGAGACGCGATGAAGGGCATCCAGCACACGCTGCTTTCTTACGCAGCCGCCGCCGTCTTCCTGCTCGCGCTCTGGTGGGCCATCGCGCTGCTGCTCGCGCTGCCCATCGTGCCGACGCCCGACAAGGTGCTCGTGCGGCTCGCGCACGTCTTCTCGCGTGACATTTTCGCACATGCAGCATGGAGCCTCTGGCGCATCGCGGCGGGCCTCAGCCTAGCCGTCTGCATCGGCTATCCGCTCGGCGTCCTCATGGGCTACTTCCGGCGGGCCGACCGCTATCTCTCGCCCGTCGTCTATCTGACGTACCCTATCCCGAAGATCGCGCTCCTGCCGATCCTCATGCTGCTCGCCGGCGTCGGCGAGCTATCGAAGATCCTCATGATCTTCCTGATCATCGTCTTCCAGGTCATCGTGGCTGTGCGCGACGCCATCCGCACGCTGCCGGAGGAGCGGTACGCGCCGCTTTACTCACTCGGCGCATCGTTTGCGCAGGTCTTCCGCTTCGTCATCCTGCCCGCATCCTTGCCGAAGTTCATCACAGCTGTGCGCGTCGCGATGGCGACGGCCGTCTCCGTGCTGTTCTTCACCGAGACGTTCGGCACGCAGTACGGCATGGGCTACTACATCATGGACGCCTGGCTGCGCGTCAACTACCTCGAGATGTACGCGGGCATCCTCGTCCTCAGCGCCATGGGGCTCTTGCTCTTTGGCCTCATCGACGTCTTTGAGCGCGCGGCCTGCCGCTGGCAGCGGAAGTGAGGCGACGACCGTGAAGAAACTCTTTGCCCTCGTGCTTCTTGCCCTGCTCTTGGGCGCGGGCTGGGCGGGCTACCATGCGCCGGACCTTCTGCCGCAGGCCCAGCGGCTCGCCGACGACCTCCTGAGCCATTTCGAGCACGACGACGGCGCCATCCACGTCGAGGGCAGCGGCGCGGCGCTCGCCGATGTCCAGAAGGCCGCCGCGGCTTTCGATGGCCTGACGCAGGAAAAGCTCGGCGTCACGCGCCGCCACTCCGTCCGCGTCTACGTGGCCGCCTCCGATGCGGACTACCGCCGCATCCTGCGGGAGGAGTTCTCGCTCTCCGATGAGGAGGCCGGGCAGGTGGCCGCCATCTCGGGCGGCTGGTCAGGCGGCAGCCTGCACGTCACGGCCGTCAACGCAAAGGCCGGCGTCATGGACGGCCACAGCGACCGCTATGCGACGACGGCGCACGAGCTCTTCCACCAGCTCCAGTACGAGATGAGCCACGGGCGCGACACCGACAAGACGGCCTTGTTCTGGCTCGAGGAGGGCTCTGCCGACTACGTCGGCGCCATGATGGCCGAGAAGCTCGGCGCCCGCACGCTCGCGCGCTGGCAGCAGGGCGTGCTCGACGACCTTTTGGGCGTGCCGCATCCGGCAAGGCCCGACCAGCTCATCCACCTCGAGTTCGAGGAGCGCAAGGCCATCATGGCCAAGGAGTACCACGCCTACGCCATGGCCGACATGATGACCGTGCATCTGCTTGCGCGCTTCCCCGAGGCGCAGCGCGGCCAGAAGCTCGCCGCTTACTTTGAGGCGCTCGGCGAGGGAGCGACGGGGGAGGATGCTTTCGCGCAGACCTTCGGCCTGACGCTCGACGACTTCCTGCAGGAGTTCGCCGCGTGGTGGCAGAGGCAGAAGAGCCAGCCCGCTGCCATCCAGATCGATGCGCGCGAGGGCATTACCGAGGGGCAGGCCGACTTCTATGCCGCGCAGGCCAGCGCCGTCCAGCAGCTGCTCGCGCGCCGCTTCGGCCAGACGCTGCACGGCAGTTACACGCTCGTGCTCGCGAATGGCAAGGACGACCTCGCGCGGGCCGTCAGCGACTACTCCGACATGGCGCCCGCCGAGGCGAAGAAGACGGTCGGCGAGAGCCTCTGGCTCGAGAATGGCAGCACGCTCTTCCTCGACACGGCGGCACTCGACTCCGAGCGCCAGCAGATCTTCAGCATGGGCGTCATGCTCACGCGCGTCATGGAAGCGCAGGCCATGGGCGGCACCGAGAAGGAAGTCGCCTGGCTCGCGCGCGGCGCAGCCTACCTTATCGGCACCCTGCGCCTCGAAGAAGAGGGGCTCGGCAGTCTCGCCGACTACCGCCGCACCTGGTACAGCGTGCTGCAGGAGAAGGGCAGCTTCCCCGATGCCGCGAGCCTGACCACGCCGCAAGCCTACGAGCAGGCCTGCGCTTCCTTCGGCGATGAATCGTGCTCGATCGTCGCCGAGCTCGCCGCCGACGACCTCTTCGCTCGCCGCGGCTGGGGCAGCTTCACCAAGTGGATGCGCGCCGCAAACCTCGCCGACGGCGATGGCGAGAAGGCATTCCAGAGCGTCTACGGGACGGGCCCCAACGCCTATGCTTCCTCAGCGTCCGCGCGCCTGCTGCGCGAGATGAACAGAGAAAGCAGCATGTATACACGATGAGCCCCTTTACAAATGAAAAAGACTATGATAACATAAGAGTCGTTCAAGCGAGTGCGCTTGTACGAGACGAATAGTCATATGGCAATGGCGCCATGCAGAGGTGATACTTCCGATTCGTATGATCCGGATGTTTTTTCTGCATGGCTTTTTTGTTGCTCAATTTTTAAAAGGGTGGTATAAACATGGACGAGTTACTTTATGTGATTCCTGCAAACTCCGAAAAAGAAGAAATCCTGAACACGCTCAAAGCACATCCCGAGATCAAGTTCGTTTCGCTGGTCGGCATCGACATGGCCGGCAACGATACGGATGAGAAGATCCCGATGCGCATCTTCCTCAAGGATATCGATGAGTTCTATGCTGGCACGGCTGTCCAGACAGATGGTTCCTCCGTCGTGCTGACGGGCATTGCCACCCTGAACAACGCAAAAGTCGATATGCCGGTCGATCCTTCCGTCAACTGGTTCGTCGACTACAACATGGAGAACTACGACGAGGAGACGGGCAAGCCAATCGGCACGCTGCGCATCCCGTCCTTCCTGATCCACGAGGGCAAGCGCGTCGATTCGCGTGCCGTCCTCGCTGACACGCTCGCTTACGTCAAGAAAGAGCTGCTGGCCCTCTTCAAAGCACATCCGCAGATTTCCGGCATCGAGAGCGTCAACGGCACGGATGTCACGGACATCCAGTTCACCTCCGCTACGGAGCTCGAGTTCTGGGTCAAGACGCCGCTTGAAGATGCTGCCATCGAAGAGATGTCCGCTTCGCAGGTCCTGCAGGAGCAGTACTGGGAGCGCACGCACGGCATCGTCCGCACGGCCATGGAGCAGTGCCTGCTCGTGCTCGACAAATACGGCTTCAAAGTCGAGATGGGCCACAAGGAAGTCGGCGGTCTCAAAGCACAGATCGACGAGAGCGGCCGCATGACGCACGTCTGCGAGCAGCTCGAGATCGACTGGCGCTTCGCCGATGCCCTGCAGGCTGCCGACAACGAGCTCTTCGTCCGCACGATCGTCCGCGAAGTCTTCCGCGGCATGGGCCTCGAAGTCAACTTCAAGGCAAAACCGATGATCGGCCTGGCTGGCAACGGCGAGCACACGCACATCGGCATGGCTGCCATCACGAAAGACGGCAAGCTCCACAACCTCTTCACGGCTGACGACCAGAAGAAAGACTTCATGAGCGCCATCGGCTACGGCTCCCTCATGGGCCTGCTCAAGAACTACGAGGTCATCAACCCGTTCGTCTCCGCTACGAACGACTCCCTCAACCGCCTCAAGCCGGGCTTCGAGGCTCCGGTCTGCGTCGTCACGTCCCTCGGCCATACGCCGGAGATCCCGTCGCGTAACCGCACGATCCTCGCCGGCCTGATCCGCGACCTCAGCAACCCGTACGCAACGCGCTTCGAGCTGCGCGCCTGCAACCCGTACACGAACACGTACCTCGTCCTCGCAGCCATCTACTCGGCTTGCCTCGACGGTGTCAAGGCCTGCGCTACGCACACGACGGCAGAGTGCCTCGCCGAGATCTCCAAGGATGCCGGCGAAGAGGGCTTCTACCTCGAGAAAGACCGCGCATACCGCAGCGAAGACGATGTCTTCGAAGACTACACGGAAGAAGAGCGCACGCGCCTCTTCGGTGCTCCACCGGCTACGGTCTGGGAGAACATGCAGAACTTCGAGAACTACCCGGCTAAGCTCGCCGTCATCACGGCTGGCGGCGCCCTGCGCGACCAGATCATCGAGGCCTTCCGCGCCGGTGCCCTGACCCGTTGGAAGACGGAGCTCATCGCCCGCATCATCCCGGAGAACCGCGACATCGTCCGCGCCGCCAAGGAAGCCAAGGCCGACTTCGTCACCGACCTCGATTCCTACAACTGGAACAAGATCAACGGCATCCGCAGCTACCTCGCCAAGGACAGCATCGACGAGAAGTCCCTCTTCACGCTCCTCATCAACGCCCTCAACGAAGGCGACTACGCAACCGCATCCGGCCTGCAGGTCGAGATGTACGACAAAGTCGAAGAGCTCAAGAGCCTCTACGACTCCTATGTCAAGAACATGATCTGATTGCCACCGGCAAGATAACAAAAGCACCGCTTCGGCGGTGCTTTTTTGTGGTGCAATAAAGAAGGATTTCAGAAAATCGTGACGAATTAAAATAAATAGTCACATAAAATAAAAAATTAAATTTATGCAAAGAATATTCAAGCGCTTCAAGAAGTAATAGAAAGCCAGGATGGGGAGGACGCGCCAGAATCAAATAGGCAGGCCTAAGAAAGCCGAGACACGCAAAGCCAGAACGTTGAGAGCTTATAATGATGAATGGGAGCTGGCCCAGCGCTTTGCTAAGCTGCTAATGATTTAAGGAAGGACTGATACCATGAACGTCTTGCAAGATCGCTGGATTCCTGTGCGAACGCAGGAGAACCAGCACATCCGTGTGACGCTGCCAGATTTCTACGCGCACGCACACGAATATAAAGCCATCGAGACCGAGAATCTCTTCGATGAATTCTCACTTGCCCGCTTCCTTGCGCTCTTTGCACACTGCGCCTATGAGCCGAAGGATGAGAGTGCCATCCAGCAGATGGCAGAGACCGGCCATTTCCCGATGGAACCCATCCATCGGTACATCGACCTCTGCAAGAGCGAGGGTGTGACCTTCGAGCTATTCGATAAGAAGCGTCCTTTCCTGCAAGCCATCCCAGATGATTCACTTGATACCGAGAAAGTCCTGAGCCCCATCTCCAAGATGGATTACATCTATGCCTACGGCAATACGCCTATCCATAGGAGCCCACATTTCCAAGAAGACTACGCATTCCACGTCGAGGATTGCCCGATAAAACTTCTCTCGCAGTACGTCTACAGCCGTCATAAGGCCGGTGGCTACGAGACGACTCCGGCCGGCACGCCGACATTCTTCCTGCCAAACGCTGAGAACCTGTTCCAGACGATCCTCTTTTCCATGCCACCTGTTAACAAGGATAGGGAAGGGACGAAAGAATTCTGGCGCAGCCCGCAGGCTGGTCCAGAGGAGATTGTCCCAAGACGCATCGTGCCGATTCCGAGTCTTCGATACGGCATGATTTTTCCCTGCCGACGCATCGTATTCCTGCCACCAGAAGAAGATGGACTCGTTCACCGGTGCTATTACCAGCCCGGTATCTCAGCCAAGACTTTAGCAGATAAGCAGATTCTCTGGAAGGATGATTTCGTCGCGATTAACTGTGGTGAGAAAGAGGAGAAGCTCTTCAATCTGGCCTACAATAGCGATAACCTCACCATCCTGAATCGTTTCTTCTCAAATCAGATTCAATTACCACCATGCATCTCCCGTTATGCAGCCTACCTGAAAAGGAAAGGCATTCAGCACATCCCAGCAATTGCTTATGTTACGGCCACGAATCAGGCCGATTACCTAGGTATCCAGAAAATCGCGCTCCAGTTGCGTCCTGCCATCTATCAAGATGAGAACGCGTTCCTCTTCTTGCAGTACATCGTCTCATTCGTCGGAGACAGTTTCAAGATGCTAAATGAGTCAATGCTGACGGTCTTGCCGTACAACTGGCGCATCAAGAGCTACCTGCTTCAGTACCGCGAAGAGATGGTTGGCCTCTTCATCAAGCAGGCCGACTCCTTCGAAGAACAGTCACTCGGCCTTGATGAACTTATGCATAGACTCCCAGCTCTCTATGAAACGATACAGAAACGTTCTATCGAGACGTTCGACCGCGCTATGCGCGAGCTCAATGCATCCCTTTTCAATCTGCAGCCCATCGAGCGAGAGCGGAAAAAACTCCGCTCTAAATTAGAGTCTTTCCGCAAGAAACGTCTTCAGAAAGAGGGGCTTGAAACCTCAACGTAATAGAAAGAAGGATAACCATGAGTTTATCTTAAGCCACGAAAGGACGTGATTGATTTGGAACCAATCCGAGAAGAAACCAACACGCAGAAGTTCTGCCGACTCGTCAAGGACTACGCGCTCCGTGATAAATCTTACCGTGCAGCACTCCATCACGCTTTCGGGCATCCACTGCGTACTCAGCGCACCGATGCTTGGATGGCCTTCTACCGTGCCTTCAATCAGGTGAATCTCCCCAAGAGCGCAGAAGAAGATGCTTACTTTATCGCAGGTCTTATCTGCTCGCAGGAAGAAGGGGAGAGTATCTTTTTCACCGAGGCAATCAATCGGCTTCCAGATAACGCCTACTCCAGTGCTATGCACCGCCTGCGCGAGCTCCTGCCAGTTCATCATCACGAAGTGCTCCACAAGAAGCTTTTCGGCCTCATCCGGTACATCGAGAGCAAGGAGACCGTCGTCATCAAGCCGAGCTATCTCTTAGACGATCTCCTCGCTTGGAACAAACCTACTCATGATGTTCAGCGAAAATGGCTACGGAACATCCGTGAACCAGAAAGTAGCGAATCATAACGAACCTCAAATTATTTCTTATTGGTTGATATTGAAAGGAGTTTTCCCATGTTAGTATCCATTCATACGCTCCACAATTTCCCAGCAGCCAACCTCAATCGCGACGATACTGGCGCGCCGAAAACCCAGTACTTTGGCGGCTTTGAGCGTGCCCGCATCTCCAGCCAGTGCCAGAAGTACGCATGGCGCCGCGCCTGGAACGAGAAGAAACTCCCGCTCCCGCAGGCCTTCGACACGCTTGGCATCCGCACGCGTGAACTCCCGGCCATGGTCATCGAGCGTCTCCGGAAGAAGGGCCTTGAAGACGAGGAACTCCTTGCCACCATATCCGATAAGCTCACCATCTTCGGCAAGTCGGATGAAAAAGCGGGCAAAAAGGGCAAGAAAGAGAAGAAGAATGGAACGAAGCCTGCCATCCCGCGCACCCAGCAGATCCTCTTCTACTCGCCAAACGAGATTGACGCCATTGCCGATTCCATCTACCACTACATTCAGGAGAACGGCTGCGATGCCGAGACATTCCAGACGCTTTCCCAGAAAGCCCTGTCAGCCGTCTACAACCAGCTCAAAATCATGCCGATGAGCCTTGATGTCTCGCTCTTTGGTCGCATGACGACCGATAACTCTATGCGCACGGTCGAGTCGGCCATTCAGGTTGCTCATGCACTCTCCACGAATGCACTCCTGCCAGAATCCGACTTCTTCGTTGCCGTAGACGATATGACGCTTGCCCGCAAAGAGACCGGCACCGGCATGCTCATGCACTTCGACTTCAACTCGAGCTGTTACTATAGCTATGCATCCATCAATCTTGACCAGTGGGCCGAGAATCTTGCCATCGGTCGTGAGGAAGACGTGAACGCAATCATCCGCGACGTCCTGCCGAGCGTCCTTCAGACAATCGCACTCATCAATCCGACCGGCAAACAGAACTCGTTTGCTGCCAACACCGCACCGTCGACCATCCTTGTCGAGGTCATCGACAACAACATCCCCGTATCCTATGCCAATGCCTTCGTCCAGCCGGTCCAACCGACCATGACGGACGATATCTGCAAAGAAAGCGAAGCCGCACTCCTTTCCTTCGTCGAGAAGACGCGCGAGCAGTACAGCCCACTCCTTGGTGGCAAGCGTTTCCTGCTCTCGATGCAGGATGAACCTGTCCTGCCGGCTGACACGAATCAGTGCACGAGCTTCCCAGAACTCCTGCAGGCCGTATCGCAGGCTATCTAAGGGGAGGGGAGTATCATGTCCATCCTGATCCTTCGCCTCGAGGGGCCTTTGCAGTCCTGGGGCGAGCACAGCGTCTACTATGGGGAAGGGGATACCGCCACGATGCCGACACGGAGCGGCATCGTTGGACTCCTTGCCTGCGCCCTTGGCATCTCCAAAGAGGAATCCAAGGAGATTGCAGCCCTTTCCGATTCCCTTTCCCTCGGCGTTCGCGCCGACCGTCCCGGCAAGCTCCTCATCGACTTCCAGACCACAGGAGCCAAGATCCTGCAGACTGCTGAACACAAGTCGAGAGGAACGAAAGATACCGTGCGGAGCACTATCTGCTCGCATAAGGAGTACCTTGAAGACGCTGCCTTCACGGTCGCGATTACGTCCAAGGATGAGAGTTTCATCACGCACCTTGCCGAGGCTCTGCAGCATCCCAGCTGGTCCATCTTTCTTGGCCGCAAGAGCTGCGTTCCCACGCGTCCCGTCTTTGATGGCATCCTCGAAGGAGACTCTATCCTCGAGGCATTGAAGGTCGTCCCCGTCATTGACTCGCGTCCAGATGACACGCGCACGACCTTGACCGTAGAACTCGAGGACGATGTCCCGCATGGCGTCGGCCTGTTCCGTCAGGATGTTCCGAGTGAGCGCAGCCGGTATTTCTATAACCGTCTCGTTCACCGCCTGCAGATTCCCATCCCGATAGGAGAGTGATTCCATGTACCTCACGAAATACCACATCGATATCCGTAGCCAAGCCGGCCGCCAGCTTCTTTCAAGCGATCGGCAAGAGCTTCATCACATCATCATGGGCTGTGTCTTTGGCGAGACCGCAAAGACCCATCACATCCTTTTCCGTGCCGAGGGAGAAAACCTCTACATCCAGTCCGATGTTCCGCCAAAGCATCATCCAGAAGGGCTCACGCTCATATACACCCAAGACCGCGACCTGCCTCTTTCGAGGCTTCAGACGGGCGACATCGTCCGCTTCAATCTCATGGCCATGCCTGTAAAAGCATTGTCTCAACCACGCGGGGAAAATGGCTGCAAGCCAAGAGGCAAGCGTGTATTCCTCAAGTGGCCAGAAGAGCGCATGAACTGGCTGTACCAGAAAGGGGAGAAGGGAGGTTTTTCCCTTCTGTCCTGTACGGAGACCCGCAGGTTGCCATACCATTTCCATCGCTACCCAAATAAAGGTGGCAACTTCACCCTGTCTTTCATGGAATTCACAGGTCAGATGAAGATCACTGACATCGAGGCCTTCCGCAAAACTATCCATGACGGCATAGGGCCGGAACGTTCCTTCGGGTGCGGTCTCCTCTTTGTCTTGCCGCGTTCTTCTACCTGATTTACCTGCCCAAAATGGACAGAATACCCCCCGCACAGGCGAGGTGGTATCACTCTTGATTTCCACCATTACGTAGTCCCTGCAAACGCAGGGGGAGAAGAGAGGAGAAATCCATATGCCATTCCGAAAGAGCAGACGAAACCGTAATGAGTTCATCCCAGTCAAGGACCGCAATCCGTTTTTCTATCTGGAACATGCCAAAGTGGAAGTCGATGGTGACTGCTTGATTTTCCATCAGATGAATTTAGACACAAAGGTGCCAGAGGTCATCCCATTCCCCCTCGCAACGTATCAGGCCGTATTCTTTGGCCCTGGTATCAGTATCACACACCGCGCAATGGCGCTTCTGGCGAGTGCCGGCACTCACGTCATCTTCACGGGTGATCACCTTTTTATCTACTATGGGAACGCTAGCATCAGCACGCACAGTTCCAAGAACCTCATGCGCCAAATTGAACTCTTTTCAGACTCTGAGAAAAAGATGGAAGTCATCCGCCGCATGTACCGCTATCGTTTTCCGGATACCAAGATCACAGATAAAGGTCTACAAGCATTTCTCGGGATGGAAGGCAATCGCATGACTGCCATATACAAGAAAGAAGCCAAACGGACCGGCGTTGCTTGGAATGGGCGTTCCTACGACATCAACGATATGGACTCTTCTACGCCGGTGAACTACGCGCTCTCCATTGCGAACCATGCGCTCTACGGTGTCTGTGCCTCAGCAGAGGTCGCTCTCGGCTATTCCACTGCCATCGGGTTCATCCATCATGGCCATATGAATGCTTTCACGTATGATATCGCGGATCTTTACAAAGCTGAGACAACCATCCCCGCTGCCTTTGAAGCCGTCCGTGACAGCAAGGAGCACGAAGATAGCGATGCGCTCCGTAAGCGTGTTCATCAATACTGTCACGAGTATTTCCATCGGGCAAGACTCCTTAAACGCATCCCAAAAGACATCGCCATGCTCTTCGATTTGGATGAGGAGATGCAGGAGCAGGAGATTCTATCCACGCAGATTGAAGTCGGTGATGGCCTGTTCCATCCAGATGCCACGAATTACGGGAGGAAGAAACCATGACCGTTATCGTCTTGAACAACGCCTCGTCCTACCTTCGCGGGTCACTTGCACAGTATCTCCTAGAAATTCGCGCCAACGTATTCGTTGGCAACCTCAACGCAAAAGTTCGCGAAACTCTCTGGCAACAGATTCTTGTCGAATGTCGGAAGGAAGGACAGAACATTAAGCCAGAAGCCATTCTGTTGTATTCCACGAATACTGAGCAGGGATTCCACATGAAAATGGAAGGAGTGCCATACCGCCATGTCCGGACCATCGACTCTCAGCAGCTCATCGCCATCCCAGAAGATCGCTACCAGTACTACGCAGACAAGAGAGACAATCCATCCGAAGTCATCGATATCGATGACTTCCTTGCGGGCAAAGACCAATCCTGATGTCGTGCTCCTCACGCATCTCTTAGAGGTAGGTTATGTTGCAAGATTCCTCTTAGAAAAGGGGAATCTTCGCCCGCTCATCGCAGAGCTCAGCGATGCCTTGGATGTTCCAGAGAAAGATGCCATCTCGCTTGCCTCGTATCTTGCTGCCTGCCATGATCTTGGTAAATGCCATCCCGATTTCCAAGCCAAACTCTATCCAGATGGCGTCACTAATCCTTTCAAAAAGCAGATTGATCTCCTCTACAGCATGTTCTCCCATAACGAATATTCCAAGACTATAGCCGAGAGAATCTGGCAGACAAAACATCGGTTCTCTGACCATACCGCAGAGATGCTTTCACCCATCTTACAGTACCATCATCAATGGAGCCGCCCTGCCATGGCCATGATGCTTCCGCTCGAGCCACAGATGGCCGTCCGTCTACTCTACCAGAACATGCAGGATGAGATAGAGGATATTCTCTTTAAGACCTTCCAGCCACCAACATCTTTCTCGCCAGTCGACTGGTCCGCAGCAGGTGTGCTCCTTTGGGGCATCCTCATCGCATCCGACTGGATTGCATCCGGTGATGCCATCTCTGGCCATCCCGTGCCACCAGACGAAGCAGCAAGCTTCATCGAGCACGTCATGCCAGATTTCCTTCAGGACAATCACCTGATGGAGTCTCCGCTCCCAGACGGAATCTCATCCATCCAAGAACTCTTCCCATTCCTTGCGGATAAGCCACTTCGCCCCATGCAGCGCGAGGTCGAGAACCTCTTCCAGCATGGCACTACAGCAAGCGGTATCCTCATCGAAGCCCCGATGGGTGAGGGCAAGACCGAAGCTGCCATCTATGCAGCGTATCGCCTTGCCAAGGAGTATGGCAAGAACGGCTTCTACATCGCGCTCCCGACGAGCGCGACCAGCAACCAGATGGAGACCCGCATCAACGCCATGCTCCGCGCCCAAGGCTGCCTAGAAGCCAAGCTCATGCACAGCATGGCATGGCTCGAACAGGAGCCATGCCACGAAGATTCCATCTTCACCGCGCCTCTCAAGCGCGGTCTCCTCGAGCCTTATGCCGTCGGTACGATTGATCAGGCTATGCTCTCCGTCATGATGGCAAGGTATTCCATCCTGCGCCTTGTCGGCCTTGCGACGAAAGTCCTCATTATCGACGAGCTTCACTCCTATGATGCCTACATGAAAACCACCATCGAGCGTCTGCTCTCCTGGTGCTACGACCTCGGCATCCCCGTCGTCATGCTGTCTGCAACACTCCCTCTCGAGAAGAAGCAGGCTTATGCCAAGGCCTTCCATTCTGGCTTCAAGAACCTCACGACACAGTATCCGTGCATCACGGCATTCCAACAGGAAGAGGAAGCCGTAGAACGAGAGGTTGAGGGGAGTCATCAGCACCAGAATATTTCGCTCCAACTGAAGCAAGATGGAGAAGAAGCTGTTCAGGAAGAAGTCCACAAGCTTTTTGTACAGAGCAATGATCAAGGCTGCATCTGCGTTCTCCGTAATACCGTCGACCAAGCGCAGGAAACTTATCAGAAGCTCCGCGCCGAGTATGGCTCGATTGTCACGCTCTTCCACGCTCGCTTCCTCTATAAGGACAGGCAGCGCATCGAGAAAGCCGTCTGCCAAACATTCGGTGGAAAAGAGCGCCCCCAAAAGGCTATCCTCGTCGCCACACAGGTAGTCGAGCAGTCCCTCGATCTCGATTTTGATGCCATGATTACCGATCTTGCGCCCATTGATCTCCTCTTCCAGCGAACAGGTCGTATTTTTCGCCACGAGCGAGAGGGGAGACCATTCCCGAACGGGCAGCTCACCGTACTCCTGCCAGAAGAAATCCACCTGCATTCCAGTATCTACCCAGCAGTCCTGCTGAACCGGACGCAGCATCTTCTCCAAGAGCGTGACTGTCTGCATATCCCGCAAGACATCCCGCACCTCGTGCAGTACGTTTATCAAAAGGCTGAACAGCCAGAAGATATCGTAGAAGGGGAGAACTTCTATGAGGACTTCTGCATCGAGACATCCAACTCATCTCAGCTTGCCAAGGCCGTCATCTTTCCAGAACCAGATGAAAGTCGATTCTTTCTTGCAACGCAAGGGAGTGGCATTGACGGATTTCGTGATGAACTGGCATTCCTCTCTGTTTCGACCCGAGAAGGAGCAGCACAGAACACGGTCGCTTTCTTGCCATCAGAAGATTACCTAGAAATCCAGGCTGTTTTACAGAAAAAACAGCCATTATCTTACGCACAATCTCGTGAGATTGCACTACACTCTGTCCACTTGAGTTCTCGTCTTTTTTCTCCTAAAAATAATATGCTAAAAGGAACTGGAAGAGTATACGGAACGTATATCCTCCCGCTTCCAGCCGACCACATCTACGCCGAAACCGCGCCAAACCTCATGATCTCTCCTGAACTAGGTGTCTCAAGTGTCCATTGAAATATTTTCTCAATTATGATAAAATGGCTCTAGTGCCAGAGATTCTTTGGTGTAGTCCCCGCACACGCGGGGTTGTATCGGTGAAACTCCTTGACCGTGTTTCGTTCGGTGAGTAGTCCCCGCACACGCGGGGTTGTATCGAGCAGGCTCCCTGAGATTGAATGTCCGAACCGGTAGTCCCCGCACACGCGGGGTTGTATCGTCAGAGTAAATGTACCGATAAGCTGGCATAAAGTAGTCCCCGCACACGCGGGGTTGTATCGACGGGGGCGCTATACGACGTACTGCATGTCGAGTAGTCCCCGCACACGCGGGGTTGTATCGTCGTCCGGCGGCTGGAAGCAGACCCTGCCGGGGTAGTCCCCGCACACGCGGGGTTGTATCGATGGCCGAGCCGATCTTTGTCGGCAACATCTAGTAGTCCCCGCACACGCGGGGTTGTATCGAGCACGCAGCTACCGCAGCGCTTTGACAATTACGTAGTCCCCGCACACGCGGGGTTGTATCGGGCGACTACGACAATGCGACCGCGACTTTTTTGTAGTCCCCGCACACGCGGGGTTGTATCTCATATCGACATGAGCAAGCTGAGTGGGCCGCTGTAGTCCCCGCACACGCGGGGTTGTATCGTCGGAGACCGACGCCGCTATCTCTCAAGTCGAGTAGTCCCCGCACACGCGGGGTTGTATCGTCGGCCGCCACATCCGCGACAGCCGCATCCAAGTAGTCCCCGCACACGCGGGGTTGTATCTTGCCCCAGAGATATGATGTAGAGACAGGGTTAGTAGTCCCCGCACACGCGGGGTTGTATCTGAGGGCATGTTGTGGGATTGAACCGCCGCCAAGTAGTCCCCGCACACGCGGGGTTGTATCGCTACAGCAGATGCCGAGAGCGCAGAGCATGAGGTAGTCCCCGCACACGCGGGGTTGTATCGAGGACGCGACCTATGCGCCGGTCAAGACAGCCGTAGTCCCCGCACACGCGGGGTTGTATCGGCAAGCAGCGGCATAGACTTCTGCGGTCATCGGTAGTCCCCGCACACGCGGGGTTGTATCGGATGTGATATAAATGCTAGACGGATTTCAGTAGTAGTCCCCGCACACGCGGGGTTGTATCGTCGATGTACGACGACATGCGCACCAACCCCAAGTAGTCCCCGCACACGCGGGGTTGTATCTGGAATATCTCTATTCTCGGCGGCTCACAATACGTAGTCCCCGCACACGCGGGGTTGTATCGTAAGGAGATCAAAGAGTACACCAAGACTGTCCGTAGTCCCCGCACACGCGGGGTTGTATCTGCTTACAGCGCACGCACGGGCCGCTTCACGACGTAGTCCCCGCACACGCGGGGTTGTATCGGGAAGGCCGCGCATGAAGAAAGGCGGCGGGAGGTAGTCCCCGCACACGCGGGGTTGTATCGGGCGACACGGGCTATCATTACAGCGTAACCGCGTAGTCCCCGCACACGCGGGGTTGTATCTGCTAGTATCAATGTCACTAGTGTTAATGCTGAGTAGTCCCGCACACGCGGGGTTGTATCGGCCGTTGTAGGGCATTCTGGAGCGTTTGAGAGGTAGTCCCCGCACACGCGGGGTTGTATCGAAACATACTTATGCATGGCATAATGGCAAGGAGTAGTCCCCGCACACGCGGGGTTGTATCTGCGGCAAAAGCGCAGGCCATCGTCGATAATGCGTAGTCCCCGCACACGCGGGGTTGTATCGTAGGCTGCCATGCCGACAAGCTGATTCTCCATGTAGTCCCCGCACACGCGGGGTTGTATCTCTGTACCTCAATGAAGCCGATCAATTCGCAAAGTAGTCCCCGCACACGCGGGGTTGTATCGATGATGGTCGCAGTCGGTACGACGGCTTCGGGGTAGTCCCCGCACACGCGGGGTTGTATCGGCAGAAATGATGAAGTGGGCGGGCACGGACCCGTAGTCCCCGCACACGCGGGGTTGTATCGGCCGCCATAGCTGAGACGACGGTGGCCCAGGAGTAGTCCCCGCACACGCGGGGTTGTATCGGTGGGCAGTCTGCCGGATTGGGATAGAGCGCTGTAGTCCCCGCACACGCGGGGTTGTATCTGCAGATACAGTAGACGGGTATCATGCTAGTGAGTAGTCCCCGCACACGCGGGGTTGTATCGAAAGCCCTTGCAGCGCTCATCCAGTCTTCACGGTAGTCCCCGCACACGCGGGGTTGTATCGTGTGCAGCACGTCGCGTGATGTGACGCAGGAGGTAGTCCCCGCACACGCGGGGTTGTATCGCTGGCCGCGCGTCAGTGGTGCTGCCGCATCCTGTAGTCCCCGCACACGCGGGGGTGATCCCGATGATAGTGACAACCTTGACGGATTGTCCTAATGAGCCCCGCACGCGCGGGGATATGACGAATTTAACATGGATCAATCAAAATAGATGAGTCGTTGAATCCCCATCGGTAAAGGGGGAGGAGCGACTCATCTATTGTTGTCTGTATCATAATATTTCCTCTAGTAAGTATCATTATGGGATAGTTACTGGAGGAAATCAAGGTGAATACACGCAGCGTTGACAGGAGAGATGTCCCCTGAAAGGATGCGGAACATAAGCCCACCATCTCCTCGTGATCATATCATGATTTGCATTGCAGGGAGGAGCGAAGATGAATAAGATCAGCGATTCAGGCATAGCGGTGCAGGATGCGGGTGACGGCGTGATGGTAGGCGCTGCCGAAGAGATGAAGGTGATTGAGCAGCGGGTAGAGGTTGTAGAGGTCGCGGCGCTCGGGGTAGCCGGGGTCCATGGGGCAGGCTTCGCGGTATGCTTGGTAGAAATCGCCGGAGAAGCCGCCGAAGAGCTCAGTCATGGCGAGATCGACTTCGCGGTGGCCGACGCTCACAGCCGGATCGATGAAGACGGGGGCGCCGTCCGGGCCGGTCATGACGTTGCCGCACCAGAGGTCGCCATGGAGCAGCGACGGGAAAGCAGGTTCAACGAGGCGGTCTCCCAGATGGGCGAGCAGCTGCTCACAAAGGCGTTTCTCGTCGGATGAGAAATAATGCCAGCAGAGCTTGAAGAGCGGTTGCAGGCGCTGCGTGCGGAAGAACTCAATCCAGCTGTCGGATGGATGGTTCCGCTGGCGCGTGGAGCCGGCGTAATTGTCCTTCAGGAAGCCGAAACGGTGGCCGCAGGTGAAAGTGGTCGTATCGGCCTGATGGAGCTTGGCGAGCTCGTAGCCGAGCTGCTGGTCGTAATCGCGGCACTTCCGAGCAGTCTTCACGTAAGCGAGCAGCAGGTAGTCGCGGTTGCAGCCGAGCACCTTGGGCACAGACAGACCGGCCTGCTCCAAAGCAGCAAGGCCAGCCGCCTCTGAAGAGAAGAACTCGTCTGCAGCATCCGGATGTGTCTTGAGGAACAGATCACGGCCATCCTGCATCACGAGATGATACGCTTCATTGATATCACCGCCCGACACCGGTGCCTGCGCCACAATGCGCGCCTGAGGCCCGTATAGCTGTTTCAGCTGGTCGGCAAGACCGTTGGGGAGAGATATACTTTCATGCTGCTTGTACATGTTATGCACCTCCTGATTGTCTCTATTATATCATGGGTGGCAGTGCTAGTAGAGATTATTATATAGGTTGAAAATATCCTATTTTTAAGGTATAATAAAAAGAGGTGATATATATGAGAATCAATACAGATAATCTCGTCCCTATGACTGAAGCAAATCAAAATTTTTCAAAGGTCACTCGCCTAGTCGACCAAAAAGGATCCGTCATTATCCTGAAAAACAACGTACCTCGCTATCTGGTTCTGGATTTTCAGAAGATGCAAGCGGAACAGACTATGCCGGATGAAGATGTCATGGCGGTTTCCCGCAGACTTCTGGATCAGAATAGGGAAGCATACAAGGCCCTGATTGAGCACCAAAAGAAATCGCAAAGGAAGTGAGAAGATGGAACCGTATGTGCTTGGCTACAAGTTCCGTATCTATCCAAACAAGACACAGCAGCGCCTTATCAACCGCACATTGGGCTGTTGTCGCTTTGTGTATAACCATTTCCTTGCTGTCCGTCGTGATCAGTGGCAAGCCAACCATCGTTCTGTCAGCTATTTTGAAACTTGCAAGCTACTCACGGATCTGAAACGCCAGGAAGAGACTTCTTGGCTCAAAGAGGCAGACAGTATGGCGCTCCAGGAATCCTTGCGCAATCTGGACAATGCTTTTCAGAACTTTTGGAAGCTCCACACGGGCTATCCGCGATTCAAGTCGAAACATAGTCACAGCCAGTCATACAGGACGAGAAATCAAAAGAACGGCATCCGCATTGTTGACAAGAGAATCAAGCTGCCGAAAATCGGTTTTGTGAAAATCAAGCAGAGCCGGGACTGCGATGGACGGATTCTCTCTGCCACGATAAGCCGAACTGCTTCCAGCAAGTACTTTGTTTCATTCTGCATGGAGCAGGATAAGGAAAATCTTGTACGGCCCAACGCAGGTGGCATGATCGGCATCGATGTCGGCATTCGCGCATTCTATACGGATAGCCTCGGTCATATCGTAGAGAATCCGAGACACCTCAACCGGTTCTTGGCAAAGCTGAAACGTGAGCAGCGCAGGCTTTCGCGCAAGATGCCGAAGTCGCAAAATCGAGACAAGGCTCGTATACGCGTTGCCCGCATACACGAGAAGATTGCGAACATCCGCAAGGATTTTCTGCATAAACATTCTACACAGCTTGCTCGTGAGAACCAAACGATTGCTGTGGAGCAGCTGAATATCAAGGGAATGCTGCGGAACCACAAACTTGCACAGGCCATCTCGGACGTGAGTTGGTCGGAGTTCTTTCGTCAGTTGACATACAAAACGGAACTGCACGGTGGCGAGCTGCTCAAAGTCGATACGTTCTATCCGTCGAGCCAGACCTGCTCCGTCTGCGGCTATCAAAATGCCCTGGCAAAGGATTTGAGCGTCCGCGAATGGGATTGCCCAGAGTGCGGTATGCATCACGACAGGGATGTGAATGCGGCAAAGAACATCCTGCGCAAGGCTTTGGAAGACAAATCCAAAGTAGCGTGAACTGAGATAAAACGTACCGTGGGGCACACGGGAACTCACGCTTGGGGAGATCGTGTAAGACGCTAATTCCTTGGAGGCGGTGCAGTGGTCGTCGAACCAAGAATCTCTCGGCTTTAGCCGTAGGGAGTGTCAACTGCCGCATAGGTAGCTTATAAAACATTTGTTTGATACCAGTGTACACAGATGAGACAAAGGAGCTGAGCAAGATGGGCGAGCTGAGCGAAAGCATCTATAATGATGGATATCTTGAACAAGCGCAAAGGGACTTACAGCATCTCATGGAGAGTACAGGCTGGTCTTTGGAGAAAGCGATGGAGATGCTGTGTATCCCACTTGAAAAGAAAGACTATTATGAGAAAAAGCTGAAGAAGAGATGTTAATGACACTTATCATGCTATGTGTGGCATGATAAGCTACACGGACATACAAGTCCCATCGGTCATTGGCTGGTGGGATTTTTCGTGTGCCCAAAAGGAGCAGCATGGGCATGACCGGTGAATGGGTCTGTTTTTGTGAGACATCGAGGCAGGATTTTTCAGATTTGTGTCGAACTAGATAAATAGTTTATAAAAACTATTTATCTAGGGAATGGGGATAGCAAGTATGAGCAGACTGGAAGATCTTGTGGTCGGAGCAAGGGTAAAAGGGATAAAAGACAATGGCTATGTCACAGTCGTCAAATCGAGCTGGTGTGGTAATAGCGCAGTAGAACTAGTCTATGAAGATATGAAGGGCGTGCTGGACTCCCGGATCCTTTATCGAGATAAAGAATCAGACTTTGAGGTAGAGACCCAGCATCTTCCCTGGAGCTTTGCTGGAGACACTGCCAGGATGAAGCTGGCCTCTGAAGCATATCGCATCAGTTTGGCGCATTTGTTCGACCCATACCTAGCGGTACACACTTCTTCTGTAGAACCGTTGCCGCATCAGATTTCGGCGGTATATCAAGAGATGCTTCCACGGATTCCTCTGCGCTACATCCTGGCGGATGACCCCGGCGCAGGCAAGACCATCATGACTGGCCTGTATCTGAGGATTACCGATTTTCCCGGACTTCCCGAGATTCCTGAATTTCCTATATTTCCTCATATTACCAAATTTCTCGGCGCGTGCCTTAATGCATTCATATGAAACCATTATCCCACAAGGCGGAGAGGGAGTATATACACTGTATTATTTAGCGCTTACGATGAAAGGCAAAAAGAGAGCCGCAGGCCGGAATGATCCGGTCTGCGGCTCTCTTTTCTGTGGTATGGTCATTTTGAAAGGGAAGTGCTTGATTAAGCGAAGGGGTTCTCGCTCGGGTAGAGCATTCCTTTCGGCTGGTTGAAGGAGACGTCGGCGATGCCGAGGTACTTGAGGATGGAGAAGATCGTCTTTCCGAAGTGGCCGAAGGCGACGGCGCCGTGATGTGGGAAGTGCTTCTCGATGAGGACGTGGCGGTAGAAGCGCCCCATCTGCGGGATGGCGAAGATGCCGATGCCGCCGAAGGAGTTCGTGGCTGCTGGCAGGACTTCGCCTTCGGCGATGTAGGCGCGCAGCTGGCCATCGGACGTGCTCTGGAGGCGGAAGAAGGTGATGTCGCCGTCGGCGATGTCGCCTTCGAGGGTGCCGCGCGTGATGTCCGGTGTGTTGCCGTTCTCGAGCAGGCGGTTCTGGATCAGCTGGTACTTGACGCCACCCTTGCGGAGTTTGCAGAGCGGGGTGTTGCCGCAGTGGAAGCCCATGAAGGTATCCTGGAGCGTGTAGTCTTTCGTGCCCTTGATGTTTGCCTCGAAGAGGTCTTTCGGCACGGAGTTGTTGATGTCGAGTAGCGTGACGGCATCCTGCGAGACGCAGAGGCCGATGTACTCGGAGAGGGCGCCGTAGATGTCGACTTCGCAGGCGACCGGGATGCCGCGCGAGACGAGGCGGCTGTTGACGTAGCACGGCTCGAAGCGGAATTCCGTCGGGAAGGCCGGCCAGCACTTGTTGGCAAAGGCGACGTACTTGCGCGCGCCTTTGTGCTCTTCCATCCAGTCCATGAGCGTGAGCTCATACTGAGCCATGCGCGGCAGCAGGTCCGGATACGGGTTGCCGCCCTCGTTGCCGAGCTCTGCCGTCATGTCGGCGACGACATCCTTGATGCGTGGGTCGTTCTCATGGGCGCGGTAAGCGACGAGCAGATCGAGCTCGGAGTTCTCTTCAATCTCGACGCCGAGGTCGTAGAGCGGCTGGATCGGGGCGTTGCAGGCGAAGAAGTCCTGCGGGCGTGGGCCGAACGTGATGATTTTGAGGTCCTTGAGGCCGAGCAGCGTGCGTGCGACGGGCTGGAACTCGGCAATCATGTCGGCGAGCTCTTCTGCCGTGCCGACCGGATACTCGGGGATGAAGGCCTTGAGGTGGCGCAGGCCGAGGTTGTACGAGCAGTTGAGCATGCCGCAGTAGGCATCACCGCGGCCGTTGATGAGGTTCTTGCCGGTCTCTTCCGCCGCGGCCACGTACATGACCGGGCCGTCGAACTCGCGGGCAATCAAGGTCTCCGGCGTCTCCGGGCCGAAGTTGCCGAGGAAGACGACGAGGGCATTGCAGCCGGCGTCCTTAGCTTCCTTGACGGCGGCCAGCATATCCTTCTCGTTCTCGACGGTCTTTTTCACTTCATATAAGTCACTGTACTTCTTCGTGTAGGCCGAGACGATGGCCTGACGGCGGTTCTCCGAGAGGGAGATGATGAAGCAGTCACGGCTGACCGAGATGATGCCGCATTTGAGATCGGGGATATTGCTCATGTTCATGGTGTAACGCTCCTTTGGATTGCTTGACTCCTGATACCATACACAGTGTCGAAGATTGACGATTTTCCTTAGCGTGCATGTGCACGCTCATCACGGTTATTAGAATAGCACTGGCGGAAGGATTTGTCAATTGTTTTATTCGATTTTTATGTTATTCCTGCTCGTTTTATGCAGAGATGACCATTTCCTACTAATTAATGGCGCAAAAAAAGGCGATGAGATGAACGATGAATGCGCTGCAATCGTGAGAAAATCTGCTGAATACGATGAAATAAAAATCGAATTATCGTATTGACGCGCGATTTTTCTTGTGCTATATTGAGTACATGGAAAGCGTTCATGTGCACGCAAAAGTGAGGCGGGCACAAAGGAGGAAGAAATCATGCGCTATCTGATTGGTATTGATATCGGCACTTCGGCAACGAAGACGGTCTTATTCGATGAGAAATGTCATGTCGTCACGTCGGCTTCGCAGGAATATCCGCTCTATCAGCCGCAGAACGGCTGGGCGGAGCAGGAGCCGCTCGATTGGTACAATGCGGTGCTGGTGACGATCCGCAAGGTCGTCAAGGATTCCGGTGTCCCGGTGGAGGACATCAAGGGCATCGGCCTCTCGGGGCAGATGCACGGCCTCGTCATGCTCGACAAGGACAATGCAGTCATCCGCCCGTCCATCATCTGGTGTGACCAGCGCACGGGCAAGGAATGCGAGGAGATCACGGAGCGCGTCGGCCGCGAGCGCCTCATCGAGATCACGGCGAACCCTGCGCTGACAGGGTTCACGGCGTCGAAAATCCTCTGGGTCCGCAACCATGAGGCCGAGAACTACCGCCGCTGCCGTCACATCCTCTTGCCGAAGGATTACATCCGCTTCCGCATGACGGGGGAGTATGCGACGGAGGTATCCGATGCGAGCGGCATGCAGCTCTTAGATGTCCCGCACCGCTGCTGGTCGGATGAGATCCTCGAGAAACTCGACATCGACAAGGCTCTGCTGCCGAAGGTCTACGAATCGCCGGAGGTCACGGGCACCATCAGCAAAGAATTTTCGGAAAAAACGGGATTGTCGGTAGATACTGTCGTCGTCGGCGGCGCTGGCGACAATGCGGCAGCGGCGGTCGGCACGGGCATTGTCTTTGAAGGGCGGGCCTTCACGACGATCGGCACGAGCGGCGTCGTCTTCGCGCACACGAGCGAGCCGCACATTGACCCGAAGGGACGCGTGCACACCTTCTGCTGTGCGGTGCCGGGCTGCTGGCACGTCATGGGGGTCACGCAGGCGGCGGGCCTCTCGCTGCGCTGGTTCCGCGATAATCTCGCAGAGAGCTATAAGGACAAGGCGGTGCGCCTCGGTGTGGACTCCTATGACCTCATCAATGAGGATGTCGCGAAGGTGCCGATCGGCAGCCGCCGCCTGATCTACCTGCCGTACTTGATGGGCGAGCGCACGCCGCATCTCAATCCGAACTGCCGCGGCGTGTTCTTCGGCCTCTCGGCCATCCACACGAAGGCGGACATGCTGCGCGCCGTCATGGAGGGCGTCAGCTACTCGCTGCTCGACTGCTTCGACATTCTGCGCGAGATGAAGATCGACGTCAAGGAGATGATGGCCTGCGGCGGCGGCGGCAAGAGCCGTATCTGGCGCCAGATGCTCGCGGACATGTACGGTTGCGAGGTCAAGACGATCAAGGCGCAGGAGGGACCGGCCCTCGGCGTGGCCATCCTCGCCGGTGTCGGCGCCGGCATCTTCCCAGATGTACAGACGGCATGCAAGGAATTCATTGAGCAGGATACCTGGTGCCAGCCGGATGCCGCAGCACATGCCTACTACGAGAAGGGGCACGCGCTCTATCAGAAGCTCTATCGTCAGCTCAAGGACTGCTACGAGGACTTGGCTGCTTTGTGAGAATAGGTATATAGGTGTATATATGGATTAAGGGAGTGTATCGTATGATGGAGGGAATCATGGAAAACAAGACGGAGGCCGCCGCTCAGAAGCGCGCTGCATGGGTCCGCAAGTGTATCTACTTTGCTGCCGGCATGGCAGGCCTGCTCTTTGGTCTCGACCAGGGCGTCATCTCTGGCGCACTGCCGTTCATCAGTCAGGAGTGGGGGCTCTCGAGCCAGGAACAGGAATGGGTCGTCAGCTCGATGATGGTCGGCGCTGCGACGGGCGCCATCATCGCGTCGTTCTTGGCACGCGGCATCGGCCGCAAGAAGAGCCTGCTCATCGGCGCTTCGCTGTTCATCGTCGGCTGCGTCGGCTCTGGTATGGCGGCGAGCGCTTCGATGCTCATCGGCTTCCGCCTGATCCTCGGCCTCTCGGTCGGCATCGCCTCGTACACGGCGCCGCTGTACCTCGCCGAGATGTCGGACAAGGACGCGCGCGGCAAGGTCATCTCGGGCTATCAGCTCATGGTCACGGTCGGCATCCTGGCCGCGTTCCTCTCGGATACGGCATTCAGCTACTCGGGTGACTGGCGCATGATGCTGACGGTCATCGCCATCCCGGCCATCATCCTCATCCTGACGGTCTCGCGCCTGCCAGACAGCCCGCGCTGGCTCGCGACGAAGGGCCGCTTTGCTGAGGCCTCGACGGTCCTCAACTCGCTGCATGCCAGTGCTAAGATTGCAGAAGAAGAACTCGCTGACATCAAGGAGACGCTGAAAGTCAAGCAGGCTGGCTGGCATCTCTTCAAGACGAACAAGAACGTCCGTCGCGCCGTATTCCTCGGTGTGCTGCTTCAGGCGATGCAGCAGTTCACGGGCTTCAATGTCATCATGTATTATTCGCCGAAGATCCTGAGCCTTGCGGGCTTCTCGAGCACGGAAGACCAGATGATCGGCACGGTCCTCAACGGTATTGTCTTCACGCTGTCCACGTTCATTGCCATCGGCATGGTCGATAAATCCGGCCGCAAGCCGGCCCTGAAGATCGGCTTCGGCGTCATGGCGCTCTCGATGGCTGCTGTCGGCGTCTGCATGTCCATGCTGGAAGGCGGCACGGCACCGGCTTGGGTTTCCTACTTCGCTGCGGTCATGACGATGGTCAGCATCGCGGGCTTCGGCATGAGCGCCGGCCCGATTGTCTGGGTCCTCTGCTCGGAGATCCAGCCGCTCAAGAGCCGTGAGTTCGGTATTGCCTGCTCGACGATGACGAACTGGATCACCTGCGCAATCGTCGGCGCGACGTTCCTGTCCCTTGTCGATGCGCTCGGCTCGGCACATACGTTCTGGCTCTACGCTGGCCTCAATGCCTTCTTCATCGTCCTGACGATGGCCTTTGTCCCGGAGACGAAGAACGTCACGCTCGAGCAGATCGAGAAGAACCTCATGTCTGGCAAGAAGCTGCGTGACATCGGCTGCTGATTGGCTGACTGCAATAGATGAGACGACTTTATGGATGGATTGGGCCCCGTGTCCTTTTGCGGGGCCCGGTCATCCTGTAAAATGAATCGTATAATGAATCGTATGACAATGCGGTTTAGTAGATACATTCAGAGGAGAGAGATAGTATGAAATCTGTAACGGATGAAGCATTCCGCCCGTATGGGCGCGTCCTGCCGCTCGATACGAAAGAATTCTGCACGGCGCTGAAGGGAATCGACATCCCGGCTGAGGGGACGGTCTACGAGCCGTCGGTCGCATCGTTCGAGGCACTGCCGCTCTTCAAGGAACTGACAGAAAAGACGTACGGCGAGATGCCGACGGAGCTCGGCCACTGCAGCGGCCACAATGAAGCACTCAATGCGCTTGAGTACCATCGCTCGTCGGAGATCGACATAGCGGCGACAGACCTCGTGTTGATGGTCGGCCGCCAGCAGGACATCGACCCGAAGACGTTGACGTACGACACGGGCAATGTCGAGTGTTTCTTCGTGCCGGCCGGCACGGCAGTAGAGCTCTACGCGACGACGCTGCATTTCGCTCCGTGCGGCATCGACGGCAAGGAGTTCCGCTGCGGCGTCGCTCTGCCGCGCGGCACGAATGAAGCGCTCAAGAACCCCATCGCTAAGGAAGGGGAGGACCGCCTGCTGTTCGCGGTCAACAAGTGGTTGATTGCCCACAAAGAGAGCGGCCTCGACAAGGACGGCGCGTTCATCGGCCTCAAGGGGGAGAACCTCACGCTCTGATGATTTGCCCGTCGTGAAGGGAAGTTTTGATAGGGGGGAGAAACCTCACCGCATGGCTCAGCCGCGTGGTGAGGCTTCTTTTTTCCTTTTTGCGCATGATTGTCGCCATAGTCGCACAAATCTGCTAAAATAAGGGATAAAGACAGGAACGCATGCTACACGTTGGAGGATATTATACATGGTTACCATGAAGAAGATAGCAGAGCTCTGCGGCGTCTCGCGCGGCACGGTGGACCGCGCACTCAACGGACGCGGCAGGGTCAACGCAGAGACGGCGGCGATGATCAAGAAGATGGCGGAGCAGCTCGGCTATGAGCCAAACCCGGCGGGCAAGGCCTTGGCGGCGCGCAAGAATCATCCGGTCATCGGGGTCCTGCTGCCGTCGGAGGGCAATGCCTTCTTTGACGATGTCATCCACGGCATGGACCGCGCGGCGGCGGCCTATGCCATCTACGGCCTGACGGTCCGCTACTATCCGATGAAGGGCTACAACGTCGACAAGCAGCTGCACCTCATGGAGCTCATGAAGGGGAAGGTCAACGCCCTGATCATCAGCCCTATCGACGATGCGCGCATCGCGCAGGCCATCGACGATTTTGTCGATGCGGGCATCTTCGTCGTGACGGTTGTCAATGACATCAAGAGCTCGAAGCGCCACTGCTATGTCGGCAGCGATTACTTCAATGGCGGCGAGACGGCCTGTGCGCTCTTGCATGCCCTGCTCGGCGAGCAGGCGAAGGTCGGCATTGTCATGGGCAGCCGGCAGGTCCTCGGCCACCGCGAGAGGCTGGAGGGCTTCGAGCACCGCATGAAGAGCCTGCCCAGCTTCTCCATCGTGGATGTCATCGAGAACGGCGACGATGAGATCTGCTCGTACGAGCGCACGAAGAATCTGCTCGACGACCATCCGGACATCTCGGCGATGTTCCTGCTCGCGGCCGGCGTCTACGGTGCCTGCCGCGCCATCATGCAGCTGCCGGAGGGGAAGCGCCCCGTGACGATCGCGTTCGACAGCGTGCCCTCGACGGTCGAGATGATGCGCCAGGGCATCGTCAAGGCCATCCTCTACCAGCATCCGGTCCGGCAGGGGCGCATGGCCATCAACCTCGCCTTCGAGTATCTCGTCAACGGCAGGATGCCGGACAAGAAGAATTACATCATGAAGAATGAGATACGGCTGCTCGAGAACCTCTGAGAGCTGCCTTGGCACGGACAGGCCTGCAAAGATGCAGGCCTGTTTTTGTTTGACAAGATATTTGACATTCTCGTGCCTACTTTGACAAATACGCTGACATATGTTAATATTAAAGCATAAGTTTTACAATTGTTAAAGATAACGACGGGAGGTTTTCTATATGCAGATCCTATCGAAAAAAATCGGGCGCCTGCCCTTTGCCTTAGCGAGTATCCTGCTCTACATCTCGGTGCCGCTCTACTACGCGGCCTGGGAGTACGAGACGGTCGAGCCGTATCTCTCGGAGCCGACGGGGCTCGTCATGGGGCTCTTCAGCATCCTCGGCAGCGGCATCCCGTTCTGCTTTGCGCATCAGGTCGGCGTCCTGGCGTCGCTGGAGTTCACGGCGCCGTTTGCGCTCCTCTTATTGCTCGTCACGCTCTGGCGCTGCAATGACTGCCGCGCGAGCCGGCTCGTGCTCGTCGGCCAGTGCCTGCCGCTCCTCAACCTGCTGACGCTCGTCTACCTGACGGTGCAGCAGCGCCCGGTGCGCCCTGTGCACTCGGCCCCTGTGCGCCAGTCTCTGCCGCAGCATGCGGAGGCGCCTGTCGATTGGCGGCCGTCATGGCGCCACATCGCCTGAGGGATTGTCTTGTCTGTAAGGCAGAGCGATGATAGAATGATAAAAGCAATGATTTGAGAGTGAGGGAATGATCGTGAAATTCTGTGATAAACTGTTGCAGCTGCGCCGCGCGCGCCGGCTCACGCAGAAGGATGTGGCGGCGGCCTGCGGCATCACGCGCCAGACGTACAGCGGCTATGAGTCGGGGGAGCGCTACCCGAAGAAGAAGGAGATGTATCAAGTCCTCGCGGACTTCTTCGAGGTCGATGTCGACTACCTCTACACGGACCGCGAGATGTTCCTCGATGCGGCGCATGAGCAGTACGGCAGCCGCGGCATGGCGCAGGCGCAGGAGCTCGTGAGTCAGCTCGCGGGCATGTTCGCGGGCGGCGAGCTCTCAGACCAGGACCGCGAGGCCGTCATGCGCTCGCTCGAGCGGGCCTACTGGCTGGCCAAGGAAGACAACCAGAAATACACGCCGAAAAAGTACAGGAAGTGATTGGATGGATTCGATACAGCTCTATCAGGCCGCGCGGAAGGTCCAGCCGTCTGCCGGCCATGATATGCTGGCACTCGCGCAGGAGCTCGGCATCCATGTCGAATTCGCAGATGATTACAAGAACCTGCTCGGCATGTACTTCAACAAGTGGCACCACCGCTTCATCTTCCTCAACAGCCGCCTCGATGAGGACTGGTTGCCGATGGTGCTCGCGCATGAGATCGGCCACGACCAGCTGCACCGCGAGCTCGCGAAGACGGGCCTGCAGGAATTCGAGCTCTTCCGCATGAACAGCCGCACGGAGTACGAGGCAAATGCCTTCGCGGCGCATCTCCTGCTCGACAATGACGAGGTCTACCGGCTCGTGCGCGCGGGCGAGGACATGGAGACAATCTCGAAGCGCCTGCGCTGCAACATCAACCTCATGCTCATCAAGATGCGCGAGATGGTCGCGCTCGGCTACGACCTGCGGCTGACGGATACGGCCGATAGCCAGTTCTTCAAGAAGGTTCGCACCTGAATCATATTATAAAAAATCCTGCCCACACCGCAGTTTGCGATGTGGGCAGGATGTTTGTTTGCTCGTCATTTCTTGCGCGGGTAGACGCCGATGGTCCATTCGTTAAGAATCGGCAGGCGCTCGCCGAGCTTGCGGCAGAGGGCCGCGGCAATCATGGAGAGCCCGAGAATCACGAAGTAGAAGGCAATCGCGACGGGGGCCGTCATGAGATAGCCGCTCTTCTGTAGCAGCGTGGCTGCGTAGGTGATGAAGAACGGGTGGACGAGGTAGGCGAAGTAGGAGTGGCGGCCGAGCTGGTGCAGGATGGGATTGAGCCATCCCGGGTACTTCTGGTACGTGAAGATCGTGAAGAAGAAGACCGAGCTGGCCAGCGTGTAGAAGAGGCCCGCCGGGCTCAGCTGATGGGCCGTGTTGATGGCCTCGAGCGGCGTGTAGCCCGTCTCGAAGATCAGCTGGTAGTAGTAGGCGAGGAGCCAGACGAGCGAGGCCCAGAAGAACACCGTGATGGCGCGCCGGTTCTCCTTCATGAAGCGCTGGAATTCCTGGATGTGCACCGCAAGATAGCCGCCGAGCACGAAGATGAAGACGTAGTGGACGACCCAGTAGTTGAGGCGGTACATGAGGAAGGGCTTGAGCAAGGAGTGGTCGGGCAGCGCGTAGACGAACGTGTTGAACGCCACGGAGAAGCTCGACCAGTAGTCGAAGCCCAGCTGCGCGACGAAGAGCAAGATCAGGCTGAGCTTGCCCGCGCGCCGCACGATGGCAATCCAGAGCGGCATGAGCAGGTAGAACCAGATCAGGATCACGAGGAAGTAGAGCTGGTATTTCGCCGTGCCGAAGAACAGGATGCTTATAAGGTGCAGCGGGTCGGGGAAGCCGACGCCGTAGAACAGGCCATCGTGCAGCAGGTAGAAGGCGGACCAGACGAGGTACGGGATGAGGACCGTACGGAAGCGCTTCTTCATGAAGGCCCGGTAGTCGAGCGGCTCGTGGATGTCGAGGTTGTAGAAGAGCCCGAAGGCCGAGATGAAGAAGAAGATGGGCACGCTGAAGCGCGAGGCCACCTCTAAGAGGGCAATCAGATGGACGTTGGCCGTCTGGTTCATGAGGTACTGCGAACCGACGTGGATGGCGATGACGCCCATCATCGCGATGCCGCGGATGTATTCGATGGCCGGCAGGCGTGGCTTCCGTTTTTTCACGGGAGCTGCTGCCGGGGATTCTTGCTCACTCAAAAGAAAAACTCCTTACTTCTCATGCTGCTAATCAGTCACTGAGGATAAAGTCGACATGGACGTTGGCGGTCAGGGAAAGGCTGCCCGGGGCAATCGGCGTGGCGGCGTCCTTCGCAGCGGCCATGAGCATGTTGCCACCGAAGCGGCGCGTCTCGATGTAGCCCGTGCTCTCGCTGACGCTCTGGATGCCGACGATGCGCTTGCCGAGGCCTTTGGCGATGATGTCAGCCTTGTCGCGGGCGTCCTGGACGGCGTTCAGGAGGGCGACCTTGCGGACGGCCTTCGTGTCGCTTGTCGAGAAGTCGAGCGAGTTGATCTCGTTGGCACCATTATTGAGTGCGGCGTCGATGACCTTGCCCGTCAGCTTGATGTCGCGCACGACGACGATGACGGAGTTGTTGACCGTGTAGCCCGTGACCTCATTGCGATGGTCTTTTTCCGTGCTGTAGTTCGGGTAGAAGGAGTAGTTGCGCGTCTGGATGTCCTTCTCCTCGATGCCGAGGCCGCGAACGGCGTTCTGGATCTGGTTCGAGACCCAGGCGTTATCGTTCTGTGCCTTGGCCGCATCCTCACCCTGCGTCGTCACGCCAATCGTGACGGTCGCCATGTCCGGCGTCGCCGTGCCCGTGCCCTGGCCGTCGACGGAGAGCGTCGGGCGCGGCGCTTCCTGCTGTTGCGGTGCGGCAAACGCTGCGCTGCAGCTCAGCATGAGCAGGGCGCAGACGAGTGCGAGGATGTGTCTTGTCTTTGTCATGGTAAAACCTCCAATCATTTGGTACAGATGGCTTTATTCTAACATACTTTCGGGGTAGTGTCAACTCTTATGTGTAAACTTTTATAGTGTAGACTGAAAGATTAATCC
>ENA-OWPP01000615-OWPP01000615.1-human-gut-metagenome-genome-assembly--contig:-NODE-615-length-39234-cov-6.525766_pt1 | contig 39234 bp, 28 predicted proteins | sample MGYA00248265_ERZ651848 | MGnify/ENA primary metagenome ERZ651848 (study PRJEB26924, sample SAMEA4378233) | human gut metagenome | biome: human gut; feature: human-associated habitat; material: faeces...
GCCTCGAGCGCGCTCTCGGCGCCCGCCAGTTCTCCGAGGAGCGTCTGACGCTCAAGCGCCCGACCCTCCGCACGACGTCGAGCCGCATCGGCTTCGTCGCGGGCCTCCCGTTCGGCACGCTCCGCGAGCGTCAAGGCACGACGCACTTCGTCGGCCTTGCGCTGCGCCGCACCCGCCGTGCTCGACCACGCGCGAAGTGTGGCGATCGACCCTTCGAGGCGTTCCGCTTCCAAGGGTCTTCCGTCCTCGAACGCTTCGGGCCACGTCCCTTCCAGACGCGCGCGCACTTCGCCGAAGCGCCTGAAAAGACCTTCGAGGTAATCGCGCGCGGTGTCCGTAAGGCCGTCGGCATTTTCGAGCACCGCGCGTCCGCGCACGGTCTCGTCGTCGATCGAAGTCGCCCACTCGGCGCAAAGACGCGCTTCCGCGGCGCGGCGCATTTCAAGAAGGCTCTGCTCCAAGCCTTTCCCGGCCGACGCGATTTCCAAATCGCGCTCGGCCTTTTCTTTGGCGCCGGCGACGAGCGCCGTTTTCTGCGCGAGCGCTTCCAACGTATGGCGGCGTTCCGCCTCCAAGCGCTTGTCTTCGGCGATTTCCGTCGCGAGCGCTTCGGTTTTCTTTGCGACCGCCATGCGTCGCAGGGCCGCGGTGCGGTGCCGTTCGACCGCGAGCTTCACGGCGGAGAGCCCCGAGCGGATCGCTTCCGCATCGGGGTCGGAGCGAAGTACCTCTTCGGCCTTCACACCCGCGCGGGACGCCTCTTCGAAGGTCGCCCGGGCGGCTTTCACACGGACTTCGGACGCGATGAGGTTTTCACGCGCCGAACATGCTTCTTTTGTTTCGCGCTCAAGTGCTTCCGTCAACTGGGCGATTTCCGTGTCCGCCCGAAGGAGCACTTCGAAAACGGGTTGAAATTCGGCTTCCGAACGCTCCGCGGCTTCGCGTGCGCTGCGGGCGGTTGAACGCGCCGCGTCGGCCGCGTGCGCGCGCTCGCGCGCCGAGGTCGCATTCGCGCGGGCTTTTTCCAAGTCCCGCTCCAAGGCTTCGGCGCCGCGCCGATCGCGCTCAAGCGCCGCGAGCCCTTCGGCGGGCGCCAAAGCACGGCGCGCGGCCTGAAGTTTTGCTTCGTCTTCGGCTGCGCGACGGCTCTCCTCTTCGGCGCGTTCCGTTTGCGCTTCGCGCGCTTTGAGTTCGACCTCGGCCTGCGTTCGGGCTTTCCAGAGAGCCTTTGTTTTTTCAAGAACCACACGGCGCGCTTCGTGTTCGGTCACGTCTTTGGCCGCCTGCGCGTGCTCGGAATCAAGCACCGCACGCGCTTCGTCGCTCATCGGAAGCGCATGTTCGAGTTCGGCTTCAAGCGCTGCGAGTTTTCGACGCTCCTCGCGTTCGCGCTCGAACACGGCGCGACCGATGTCGGAATAGAGACTCGTCCCCGTGATCTGTTCGAGAATCGCCGCGCGTTCGTCCTCTTTGGCGCGCAAAAGGCTCGCAAAGGCCCCTTGCGCGAGCATGACGCTCTTCGTAAAGGTTTCGAACGTGAGCCCCGTGACCCGATCGATCGCGTTTCGCCACTCGGTTTTCTTTTCGGCGAGGATTTCCCCCGCGGTATCGTCGGGGTTCGCCAATCGCACGAGCTCCACCTGCTCGGGTTGCAAATTGAGGCTCTTGCGGGCGAGTCGTTGCGACCAGCGCGAGAGGTACGTAACGCCTCGCACTTCGAAGACGACCGCTGCATAGCATTCCGTGCGGCCCTTCGTCATGACCATGCATTTTTCCGCTCCCTTCCCGGCTTCGGTTCGGGGGGTCGTGCCGTAAAGCGCCAGGGCGAGCGCGTCGAGAATCGAAGTTTTGCCGCTCCCCGTCGGACCGACGATCGCGAAAATGCCGCTTTGCCGATAGGCGGGATCGCGAAAGTCGATCGAGAATTCGCCCGCAAACGAGTTGATGTTTTTCCAGCGCAGTTTCAAGAGCCTCATCGTCCGTCCTCCGAGTCGCCCGCCTTATCCTTGCCTTCTTCGTCAACCTTTGCCGTTCGGACCTCTTCGTCGGGGAGCGCCTTCACGCGCACGTCGTGCAGGACGTCGTTGAAGAGGTGCGTGAGCTTTTCGCGCTCCGCCGCGTCTTCGATTTCCCGCTCCGCCACCGATCGGAACACGTCTTCGGGCGTGATGTCGTCGAGACTCATGGAGGGAAAGCTCACCTCCGAGGCCGCCCGGCGAGGCGTTCGGCGCCGCACGGCACCGAGCACGACCCCCGCTTTTTCAGCCGCGCGCTGCAGTTCGTCGACCACGATCGACGCGTCGACCGCGTCACCCTCGTACTCGGCTTCGACGATGGCGGCCAGTCCCCCTGGATTCGCACGGTCGGCAATGGCCGACTTCAGTTCGTCGAGCGTCCCCCGGATCGAAACGATTTCGCGCGGCTGCGGCACGGGAAGGATTTCGGGTTCGAGAAGCCGCCCCTCGTCGTCGATCGTAACGAGCACCACCTGATGGTCGTATGCGGCGTGCCCGAAATGCAGCGCCAGAGGAGCGCCGCAGTAGCGCACGGGAATGTCCGCTTTCACGCTTTGCGCGTGATGGATGTGCCCGAGCGCCACGTAGTGCCAGCCCGTTCCGAAGGCGGCCGAGGTGACGTTTTTAAGCGACCCCACGTAGACGCTCGGATCGTAGTCGGCGGGGGTTGAGACGCCGGGCGAGAGGCTCGAGCCCGTCACGAAGAGGTGTCCCATCGCAACGAGCGGTACGCGCCCGCCCGTTTCGTCGAGCAGAAGATGCCGCACGGCCTGATAATGCTCAAAGACACCCCGCTCCCACATTTGAGCCCGCTCGAGGTTCGAGAGATCCATGGCCGACGTGCGCACGTCCCCCTCGCGCAGATACGGAACCGCCGCAACGCCGAGGATCGGCATCCCCGATTCGTCTTCAACGACAAAAGCCTGCTCCTCGGGATCGTCCCCGGCCACAAACACGCGGCAACCTTCGAGAAGCGGGCGCGCCGCCCCGAGAAAGCGGGCGGAATCGTGGTTCCCCGCCGTGATGACGACGGCCTTCACGGACGTTTCGGAAGCTTTCCGAAGGAAGTCGTAATAAAGACGCTGCGCCGCGGTCGAGGGCATCGTCGTATCGAAGACGTCGCCCGCAACGAGGAGCACGTCGGGCCTGCGCTCGACGAGGATCCCGACCAACCAATCGAGAAAGCTCGCGAAGTCGGCGCTGCGGTCGACGTCGGCGAGCGTGCGCCCGAGATGCCAGTCGGAAGTGTGAAGAATGCGAATCGGCATGGGAAACCTTCGAAGAGCAAAAACTGTCGGATGGCTTGTTCGAAAAGTCTACGCGAAGGCGAAAAGACCCATGGGGGTCCCCTTTCGTGCAACCGACGGACGACAGGCGACATCGAAAAAGCCCGCGCCCCGGAGCGTTTCCGAAGCGCGGGCTTTTGTTGAATTCAAGTCGCTTGCGACGTCCCGTCTCAGAGGTCGTGCGCGGTGCGGTAGGATGCGATGTCTTCCACCGAGATCATGGTCATGCCGTGTTCGATCGCGTACTTGGCGACGTCGGGCAGGCGCATCATGGTGCCGTCGGGGTGCATGAGTTCGCAGAGCACGCCGGCGGGCTCGAGCCCGGCGAGGCGGCAGAGATCGATCGAGCTTTCCGTGTGGCCGCGACGCTCGAGCACGCCTCCCTTGCGGGCGCGCAACGGATAGACGTGACCGGGACGACGGAGGTCTTCGGGGCGCCCATTCGGGTTGGCGGCCGCCTTGATGGTGAGCAGTCGATCATGGGCGGACACGCCCGTCGTGACGCCCTCCGCCGCTTCGATCGCGACCGTGAAGGCGGTGCCCTGCATGTTGGTGTTCGCGGCGACCATCGGAGGAAGCGCCATGCGATCGCACGCCTCTTCCGTGAGGCACACGCAGACGATGCCGGAGCAGTCGCGAATCATCTGCGCAACCTGCGCTTCGGTCAGGTGCTGAGCGGAATAGATCAAGTCACCTTCGTTTTCGCGATCCTCGTCGTCGACGACGCACAGACCTTCGCCGCGGCGAAAGGCTTCGAGCGCGCGGACCATGCGTTCTTCGGCGTCGGCGCCGAAAGCAGTCAGATCGTAGCGGGCAGGTTCAGTCATTTGGGCACTCCTTCCTGGTTGGGGTGTTAAACGGTTCTTGGCCCGAGGGGGCGGCACAGCAGCCGCGAAAGAGTGCCGCGCGAGCCCGCAAGGACTCGCACTTCCGGGGTGCCTCGTAACGCGAAACCTCGCGCGCCGAACGCTGAGTACGAAATACCGGACGCCGTCGGGAATCTCATTCCGAGATTCCGACGGCCGAGCCGCACCCCCTGCTCTTCCTTCCGGACTGTCACCGTCGGTTCCGGAGTTGCACCGGATCTGCGCGCGGTCCCGTTTTCGAACGGACCGGCGCTCGCGGACTTTACCGCCGATAGGGAATTTCACCCATCCCTGAGCAAGGACGCATTCTACGGATTTACGCTCCAATTCGCCAACGGCCGCAACGGGACCTTACGAATTCGCAACCCTCGGAGCCTTTGACGCCCCCGAGCGCTCGGCCCGAGCCCGCTCAAAAAAAGCCCGCACCCCGGAGCATTTCCGGAGCACGGGCTTTCGGTCGGATCAAAGTCGCGGGAAGTAAGAATTTACTTCTTCAGGACTTCCTGACTCATCGCCTTTTCGATGGAGAACGGCCAGGCCTGGTAACCCGTACAGTCCTTCAGCTGAATTTCGACGGACGGCGTGGTGGAGCCCCACTTGAATTCAAAGATCGTCGGATTCGGAGCGGTCGCGAAGGCGCCCGTCTTGAGGTCGTATTCCGCGCCCGAGGTAGCCGAGTACATCATGATCGAGTCATGGTCGGGCTGGTATTCGACGAGCGAAGTCACGGCGCTGAAGAGCTCGTGGCCGCGTTCCTTGCCGAATTCCCAAATCTGTTCGACCGTGCCCTTCTTCTGGTCGATCTTGAAGATCACGCCGCGGGAGTACTTTTCGTCGGGCAGAGCGGGCTGCTCCATGCCGCGGCCGTCGCCGTTGTCGAAGGCCGAGACGCAGATGATGTCACCCTTGCTCTTTTCGTCGATCTTGAAAGCGGTGTGTTGCGTCCAGGTCCGGTCGAAATCGCCTTCACACTTGGAACCTTCGCACTTGATGGGATTGCCCTTCGCGTCCACGGGCTTCAGGACCTTTTCGGCCCAGCCCTTTTTCCAACCTTCGGGCGAACCGAGCTGCAGGACTGAGGCTAGTCGCCGAAAAAAGCCTGCGGTCGCCTTGCGCCGGACGAAAGTCATGTCGGATTTACGAAAGCGGTCCACTTTGTCAGGGCAATCGAACGCGGCAGTCGGTAATATCGAACTTCGACCAAAACGATCCGACCGGCCGAATCGACCCTCTCGGCCGGCCCGACCACCGTCCTTCAACCGCCATGCTTCGTCCTTCTCTTGATACGGATGCGCTCTTTCTCTTTCGGGAACTGATGCGCACGGGCTCGCTCACCCGAGCCGCAGCCGCCTGCTCGATGTCGATCGGAAGCGCAAGTCGCCTGCTCGGCAAAATGCGCGAAACGTTCGGCGACGATCTTTTCGACCGAACCAACCACGGGCTCATTCCGACACCCAAAGCGAAAGCACTCGCGCCGCGCGTCGCCAAAATCGTCGGAAATTACAGCGAACTCTTCAATCCGGAGGTGTTTGCGCCGACGGACCTCACCCGAGTCCTTCGCATCGGATGCGTCGACAACGCGATCTTCACCTACCTTTCGCAAAGTCTCCCGCCGCTCTTTGAGAAGGCCCCGCGAATCGGCGTCGAATTTCGTCCCATTTTGCGGAACTTTATCGAGCAACTCTCTACGGGCGAACTCGACTTCGCCGTCTACCCGACCGTCCCGCCAAGCGACGTGCTCCACTCGGCGCCGCTTGCCGAGGACGTCTTCGTGCTCGCGTGCTCGAAAAAGCACCCGCTTGCGCGCCTGACCGAACAGCGACCGCTCACGGCCGAGGATTTCAAGCCCTACCGTCAGGTTCGCATCGCCACGGCGCCCGCCAAGTACGACGCCGACCCGTGGTCGGACACCCGCAGCGACGTGCCGATGCTTGCCGACAACGTCGCAGTCTGGACGCCTTATTTCATTTCCGTCTTGCAAATCATGAGCGACACGGAACTTTGGGGAGCGGTGCCCTTCCAGACGTTCATGCGACTGCGCCGCTGGTTCCCCGACCTCGTGATACTCGGCCGACCGGCTTCGGCGAAAGTCTTCTCCCCGAAGCTTCTCTGGCACGAGCGCCTCCACGAGGATCCCGCTTCCGTGTGGGTGCGCTCCGTGCTCCTATCCGCCGCCAAAGATCTGGCCGATCTCAAAGGGTTGCCCGTCCTCGAGGACCTCTGAGACGAGTTCGAAACTTCAAACTCCGTTACATGCGGGAATCGTCTATTTTCGATTTTTCGGAAAAGCCGTTTCCCGTAAACATTCCGCCGACCGTCGAAACTTCCGATGCGCGTCGCGCCTCAATCAGGCGACACTACTTCTCGTTACGACGCCCCTGCCGGGGCGTGACCACTTGTCGCCCCGCAGACTCGGGGACGATGCGTTGCGGCCTATCGGCCGCGCGCAACCAAAGGAGAAATGTAAATGCAGAAAAAGTGGATCGCCCTCGCGATCGCCGCGACGATTCCGTGTGCCGCTTTTGCCATCGGCGGCGCCTCGGGTGCCAAGATCGACTATGAAGTCCAAGGGCACATCGGCGAAATCATGTCGAACCCCTACGGCATTGCTCCGCTGACAGCCGTGATCCGCGACGGCGGTTACACCCTCTCGGACGTCACCGTCCACATCGTTCCGAAGCAGGGCGGCCAGCCGATCGACTACAAGGTCTCCCGCACGCAACTCCTCACCCACGGCGGTATTCCCGTCTTCGGTCTTTATGCCGACTACCTCAACACGGTTCGCGTCGAATACACCCGCACCGACACGACGGGCAAGTCCGAAAAATTTAAGGATGAATACAAGCTCTATGCTCCCCCCGTCTACTTCGAACCCTCGGGCAGCATGATGGAACGCGCGATGCCCTTCGGCGTCGAGGTGAAGAAGGTCGACAAGGAATTCTCCGACCGCCTCTACTTCGTCAACAACCTCGCCGAAAAATCCGGCATCGGCACGCGCGCCGTTTGGAACAACCCCACGGGCGGCGCCCTCGAATGGAACTTCTGGCCGCAGAACACCGTCATCGACACGAAAGGCGAAGTTCGCTGGTACATGTTCGCCAACCCCATCTACGACCTCAACTCGCTCTACAGCGCGGGCGTCATGATGGGCTTCAAGCAGAACAACGACGGTCTCCTTACCTGGGGCTTCGGTCAGCGCTACGTCAAGTACGACATCCTCGGTCGCGAAGTCTTCAACCGCCGCCTGCCGCTGCGCTACGGCGACTTCTCGCACTCGATGGACGACGCCCAGAACGGTCACTACTTCCTGCGCGTCGCGAGCTCGAACTGGAAGCGCGCCGACGGCAAGAACGTTCGCACCGTGCGTGACGTCATCGCCGAAGTGGACGCCAACGGCAACGTGGTCGACGAATTCCGCCTCGCCGAAATTCTCGATCCGTACCGCGACAACGTCATGAAGGTGCTCGACCAGGGCGCCGTGTGCCTCAACATCGACGCTTCGCAGGCCGGCAAGACCCTCTCCTCCGAAGACCTCGCCAAGCTCGACGCTTCCGACAAATTCGGCGACATCGTCGGTACGGGACCGGGCCGCAACTGGGCGCACGTCAATTCCGTCGACTACGACCCCGAAGACGACTCCATCATCATCTCCTCGCGCCATCAGTCCGCCATCGTCAAGATCGGTCGCGACAAGAAGGTGAAGTGGATCCTTTCTTCGCCCGAAGGCTGGAAGAAGGGCTGGGCCGAAAAGGTCCTGAAGCCCGTGGATGCGAAGGGCAATCCCATCAAGTGCGAAGGTTCCAAGTGCGAAGGCGACTTCGACTGGACCTGGACGCAGCACACCGCCTTCAAGATCGACGAAAAGAGCAAGGGTGACATCATCTACGTCTCGGCCTTCGACAACGGCGACTCCCGCGGCATGGAACAGCCCGCTCTGCCCGAAATGAAGTACTCGCGCTCGGTCATCTACAAGATCGACCAGAAAAAGATGACCGTCGAACAGATTTGGGAATACGGCAAGGAACGCGGCCACGAATGGTATAGCCCCGTCACGTCGCTTACCGAATACCAGGCCGACAAGGACTCCGTCTTCGTCTATTCGGCGACCGCCGGTGCCAACTTCGACCTCTCGACGGGGGCGTTCACCTCGGCTCCGAGCCCCTTCATCAACGAATTCAAGTGGGGTGCCAAGGAACCGTCCGTTGAAATCCAGCTGAAGAACTGCACGGGCTACCAGGCCTGGCCGTTCTCGGTTCAGAAGGCTCTCTCGCAGGAAGCGAAGTAATTCGTCGACTGTCCGGCCGATCCGGTCCGCCGAGGATCGGATCGGCCGAAGAATGATCCGAAGAGGACGCTCGAACGAGCGTCCTTTTTTCGTTTGTTCTCCCGACGCCCGAGGAGCAGTGCACTTTCTCGGTTCGTTCAAGGCTTCGAAGCTCTTCGTGCGACGCACCTCGCATTCCCCCGGAGTGTGCGCGGAAAGAAATCGGGGCGCCTCCGAAACCCGTGCGGGAATCGGAAAACGCCCCGTTCGAAGCCTCAGGGGAGACTCGGGAAGCTTGGCATTACGCCGAAACGGCCTCGCTCTTCGCTTCGTCTTCGTCGCCGTAGAGGTCCTTGTTGACCATGGCGGCCACAGTACTGTCGGACCAGACGTTCAACATCGTTTCGATCATGTCGATCACGGCATAGACGGGAAGGATCACGCCCATCAGCAGGATGGGAACGTTCATGCTCGCCATGAGGCTCGCCGTCAGGAAGAAGCACCCCATCGGGACGCCCGCGTTGCCGACGGCGGCGATCGTGGCGATCAACACCCAGACGCCGAGCGTGCCGAGGGTGATTTCGGCACCCGCATTCTGCATGAGGAAGACGCTCGTAATCAGAATGAAGGCCGCGCAGGCGTTCATGTTGATGGTCGTACAGATGGGAAGCACGAAGCGGGCGACCGCTGGACGCACGCCCACGCGCTCTTCGGAGCAGGCCATCGTGACGGGAAGCGTTCCGGCGGAAGACTTCGAGAAGAAGGCGACGAGGAGCGCGGGCATCATGCCGCGGGCAACGCGCAGGGGGTTGAGGCCGCGGATGAGAAGGACGAGCGGAAGCACAACAAGCATTTGCAGGAAGTTCGCCGTCAGCACGGTCGCGAAGTACGTGCCGAGACCGCCGATGCTCACACCGCTCGCAAGTTCCACGCAGAGGGCCGAGATGAAGCCGAAGATCCCGACGGGAAGCACCTTGATCAACCACTTCACGAGGATGAAGAGCACATCCTGGCAAGCCGTGAAGAACGCCGTCAGCACTTCCTGGGAGCGACTCTCACGCGGCAGCTTCGCAATTGCAAGACCGATCGCGGCCGCGATGAGAAGCACCGAGAGAACGTTCGCCGAGAGGAAGGGCGCGAGGAAGTTGTCCGGGATCACCGACTGCACGTATGCGAAATAGCTCTTTTCTGCCACGGCCGCGGGCGCGGTCGCACCGTCGGGAAGAGCCACGTTCGCAGGACTGAAAAGAAGGTAGAGACCCGCGGCAAGCAGCGCGGCGAGAATCGTCGTCAGGAGCGTATAGAAGATCGTGTGACGGAAGATCCGACCCGATTCGCTCGACTTCGAGATCGAAGCAAGGGTCGAAATGATCGAAACCGCGATGATCGGGATGCTGATGAACTTGAAAAGTTTGATGAAAACCGAGGAGACGAAGTCGCCGACGGAGTGCGTGAACGCCGTGCCGTAAAAGCCGTTCACCACGCCGAGCACGATGGCTGCGAGGTAGAGGCCGGCCATGATCAGCTGCTCGCGCTTGGCTTCGGGCGCGAGTGCGGGTCGAGTGTCGATGGACATGATGAATTCCCTTCTTTGGTGGGGATGTCGACCGCACCCCCGGGGGCGGAGTACGGTCGGGATTCCGAAAAGTCGGAATGACTTTTGCAGTATATATCCAACCAAATTCCTCAACTATTCGTTTTCCCCGTCAACACGCACGTCGCACCGAAGAAAATGCGATGCGGAACACAAAAACAGGGGTTGCAACCAATTGGAGGCGGGGTTCGCCCGCGCGATTCGAAAGCGCGCTTGAAATGACGTCGCCCACAACGGAGGCGACCGATGCGGGCGACATGGAAGGCGTTTCGAATTTCAGCGCTCAGACGCTCTTCGCGGATCTAGCGGATCCGGCCAGTGCGTCGAACCCCGTGAGGCGTTCGGGATGGCTGTAGATGTTCGCGCGTCCCCGCCGACAGAAGGCCGCAAGGGTCATTCCCGCGTCGCGCGCCACATCAACTGCAAGCGCCGTCGGGGCGGAAACCGCAAAGAGGATTTCGACGCCGCACACCGCCGCCTTTTCCACCATTTCGTAGGAAGCGCGCGAGCTGATGACGAGCGCCCCGTCCGTCCAGCCCGAAAGGGCACGAAGGCCGAGAAGTTTGTCGAGAGCCACGTGGCGGCCCACGTCTTCGGCGCCGCCCGCAAAACGCCCGTCGGGCGTCACCCAGACGGCGGCGTGCGTGGCCCCCGTCAATTCCCCGAGCCGTTCGGCTTCGAAGAGATACGTGAGCGCTGCATCGTAGTGCGCCATGTCGAAGGTTTGCGTGACGGGCAGACGCGGCGCGCGACGCACCGCGTCCTTGAGGCTTTCGACACCGCACAAACCGCACCCCGTGCGGCCCGCCATCGAACGGCGACGCTCTTTGAGCTTCCAGAACGCTTCGGAGGAAACGCGCATTTCGACGTTTTTCCCGTTACCGCAGGCGTCCGTCACCTCGATTTCGTATATTTCCGAGGGCGAAGCGACGATCCCTTCCGCGAGCGAAAAGCCCACGGCGAACTCCCGAAGCATCGACGGCGTCGTCATCATGACGGCGTGCGAGATGCCGTTATAGACGAGCGCGACGGGAGCTTCTTCGACGACGTAGTCCGTGGCGGACTCCACGGCATCGCGCACGCGGAGAATCTCCACCGCACGCGCCCCTTCGGGGCGGTCGGCTTCAAGGCAGTCGGTGCGGTCGGAGGATGTCATAGAAATACCTCAGGAAACCCCCCGTCTTCAGACGGGGGAGGAATGGGGTGCGGGGCGAAGCCACGCATACCCATATCCGTCGTTGTGTGAGAGCAGTTGGCAATGACACCAACCGATACCTTGCGCCCTTGGGCGTCCGAATATCGAAGCTGACCGACGCACGGACAGCCACACGGCCCCCGCAGGTTCCAGCCTTCTTCCCCGCAGGGACGACGGCCTTTACCATGCCGGCATTGCAACGGCAGACCGTTTCGTGAATACCCAAATCTAGTCTGCTTCTGCCGTTTCCGGAGCCCGAAGTTGAGGAAGCACCCCAGGGCGGGTCTTGTAACCTAACTGCAACACAGTTCTCCTTTCGGATCACTGAGGCCGGTCAATCAGGCTTCTTCAAGCCTCTGCCTTCAGGCAGGGGGGATTGACGCGAACTCTCCGAAGACGAAAATCAGGCGTCCTTCTCGCCGGCGGAGCGGCTTTCTTCGTACGCCGTCTCAAGCCCCGTCATCACGATCGATTCGACGTCGGCCGAGAAGGTTTCTTCGTCGCCCGGCGCAAAGAGGGTGGGCGTCGCTTCGCCGCAACCGCGGCAGACGTGCAGACGGTGCGCCGTGTCGCCTTCGTCGTGGACGTACTCAAGGTCCGAGACCGCTTCGTCGCCGCAAACGGCACAACGGATGCGTTCGAACTTCCACGAAGCACCGCAACACTCGCAGAAGAGCTTCTTGACGTTGCCGGAGCGCGCCGTCGGAACAACCGCCGAAAACGTGGCGGGCGCACCGCACACGGGGCAACTCGTACGACGTTCGTGCGAGGTGACGGGGTCGTCGAGGCGCTCGAGCGCGCTCGAGGCTTCCGTCGCAAAGCGGTCGAGATGGGCGCGCAGCGCGTAGCCGAGCACGGGGAGGATCACCATGTCGACGAGCAGACCGTGAGCTTCGCCGAGATCGAAGGCCGATTCACACACGCGCTCAAGCCACGCGACGGGGTCCGTCGAGGCGATCTTGAGCATGTCGTCCGTGAGGTAATTCGACCAGTCGAGACCGTTGATAAGAGCGAGCACGTCGGCTTCGGGCTTGAGCCCTTCGACGAGCGCCGCGAGGATTTCTTTCACGCCCGCTTCCATCGAAGCACGGTCGAGTGTGAGCGCGCCCGTCGAGAGGAGCGGCGCGGTCGAGGCGAGAAGATACTTCGCGAGCTCCTTGCTCTCGGGCAGCTCGGCCGACACAACGGCCTTTTTCTTCACGTCGGCGGCCGCAAGGAGCATGGGGCCGTAGAGGGCGAGGCGTCGGGCGACGTCGGCGTCGCGGTGATCCGCATACTGCGCGAGCGCGCGTTCAATCGTCTTGCGGTTGAGCATGGGTGGTATTCCTTCTTCTGCGAATGAGTGTCGGTCGGGAAAAACGGCGTGAAACCGGGCGCCCGACGGGTATCCGCTCATTCTGCCGCATATTCCCGCCTTTCGGGGCGGGTCGTCTCCGCGTTCCCCGACCCGACGCCTCCCCCGAAAGGGAAGCACCTCCCGGGGACCCGGAAAGGTATGGGAAACGCTTGAGACCGCTTGGCTTTCGCGGGAATGAGAACGAAGAAAAGCGCTCTGCGCGCAAAACGCCGTCCTCATTCCGACGAAGGGCCCGGAAACTTCCGGGCCCGGCGCCTTTTGAGGGGACGGCGAAGAGCCGTCCCCGATCGGTTTTACGTTACTTCTTGGAACCGTCTTTTTCCACCGTAACGTTCTTGCCGAGGGCGAGTTCTTCGTTCGCCCAGTAGCCCCAATGGTAGGCCGCATCCGATTCGCTCACCTTGCCGTCGCCGAACATGATGCGGATCGTGCCGCGGTAGGGCTGGAAGATACCCGCGCCGAGGTAGATGTGCGCAATGCCGATGAAGACCGTGAGGAAGAAGCAGACCGAGTGCACGAGGTGCCAGAAGAGGAGCGTGCCCGCTTCGAACTTCACCGTGAGACCGAACATGCCGGTGTTGAGCCAGAGCACCAGACCCGAGATCGCCATGAAGATCCCGAGGATGAGGAGCGCGCCGTCGGCGAGACGCTGCGCGGACTTCACGTGGTGCTGCGGGGGCATGTGTACCTTACCCGGAGCAAAGAGATAAAACGGGAACTTCATGGCCCATTCGAAGTCGTCCTTGTCCCACTTGCCGAAGACGTCTTCCTTGAAGAGGTGGACGAACCCCTTGGGAGACTTCAGAACGGCAAAGAGCGGCACCAGGATGAACGGGATGGCGATCCAGCGGTGAAGCTCGCGCATCGCTCGGGTGAAATCACCCCCCATGATGCTGCCGCCGAGTTCCGGCCAGAACACGAACAGGCCCGTAAGTGCCAGGAGGATGCACGAAATGGCGGCAACCCCGTGGGTGACGCGCGTCAGGAGCGAATGACGCTGAATGTAACGACGAGTCATAAATACCTCCTTACTGGGCGTTCGTGCCCGTCGACTTCGACGCGGCTTCCTTCTTGAGGAGCTCCGCGACTTCGCGGTCGGCCTTGGCACGCTGTTCGGGCGTCCAGCTCTTCTTGGCCTCTTCGATCGAGACTTCCTGACGACGGTAGCCCATCGCGGCGAGGAACGACACGGCAAGACCGGCGACGACCGCAGCCGTACCGACGGCGGTGACGGGCTTCATCGCCTGCATGACGCCGATCATGGAGTTGGGCTTCGGATCGGTCGGGAGCCCGTAGGCTTCGTGACCGAACTTGAGGACGTGCAGGACGTGCAGACCGCCCATTTCCTTTTCACCGTAGAGCTCGGCTTTGTCGAAGCCCTTCGCCTTCAGGAATTCGACGCGCTTGCGACCGATTTCGAGCATCTCTTCGCGCGGACCGAATTTGAGGGCTTCGGGCTGGCAGGTCTTGACGCAAGCCGGGATCTGGCCTTCTTCGAGTCGGTCGAGGCAGAGCGTGCACTTGTCGATCTTGCCGTCCGTGTCGCGGAAACGCGGCACGTCGAACGGACAGGCGCTCTGGCAATACGTGCAACCGTTGCACTTTTCCGTATCGAACGAGACGACGCCGTTGTCGTTCTTTTTCAGAGCACCCGACGAGCAGATCGCCACGCAGCCCGCGTCCGTGCAGTGGAAGCACGAACGACGGCCGATCGCCCAGTGAATGGGTTGAAGCTTGTTGTCGGAAGGCTTCTCGTCAAAGGTCATGACGAGGCGGGTGTCGCCGCCGAGGTCGCCCGGCCCCTGGAGAGAACCGGTGAACTCGTTGTCGTTCAAGCCCATCTTCGAGGGCAGCATGTTCCACTGCTTGCACGCCACCTGGCAGCCCTTGCAACCCGTGCAGTGCGAGGAGTCGAAGAGGATCGCTACTTCTTTGTTCTTTTCAGGCATGTTGTTCTCCTAGCCCTTACGCGGCCTTTTCAAGGTTGACGAGGAAGGCCTTGTATTCCGGGATGTAGGAATTGGGGTCGCCGACGTTGGGCGAAAGGTCGTTCACGTTGTCGCCGGTAGCAAACTTCGTCGCCCACGAGAAGTGGTGCGGCATGCCGACGACGTGCGTGACCCGGCCGTTGATCGTCATGGGCTTCATGCGGATCGTGACCATCGCCTTCACCTTGACGGAGCCGCGGTTGTTCCAGACGCGGACCGTGTCGCCCGACTTGATGCCCTTTTCCTTCGCGAGCTCTTCGGAGATCTCGATGAAGTTGCAGGGGATCAGTTCGTTGAGCCACGGGATGTTACGGGTCTGGGTGCCCGTCTGCCAGTGTTCGGTGACCGAGTACGTCGTGACGACATACGGGAAGTCCTTCGCCGAACCGCGCTTGACGGACGAGTCGTCCGTGAAGCGGGCCATCGGGTTCTGACCGGCGCCGTTGAACTTGTTCTCCGCGGGGGATTCCCAGGGTTCGAAGTGTTCGGGCAAGGGACCGTCGGCCATCGAGTACGCGAAGAGACGGGCGTTCTGTTCCCAGGTCATGAAGAAGGCGTTGTTGTCCGGAGCCTTCGCCGTGACGAAGTCGCCCACGTCGTTCTGAATCCACTTGCCGTCCTTCCATTCGACGAGGACGCGGTTGGGATTCCAGGGCTTGCCCTGCGGGTCGGCGGACGCGCGGTTGTACAGAATGCGGCGGTTCGCAGGCCAGGCAAACGACCAGTTCGGGTAGAGGCCGAGCCCCGTGGGGTCTTCCTTCGAACGACGGGTCATCGGCTGCTTCATCGGATCCATCTTGTCGGCTTCGTTGTTGTAGTAGCCGGAGAAAATCCAGATGCCGCAAGCGGTCGAGCCGTCGGCCTTCAGGTCGGCGTAGCCCTTGAGGAGCTTGCCGTCGGCCACGGTGTAGCCGTTCAGAGCCCAGCAAAGCGCGCGGATGTCGTACTTGCCGTCGATCTTGTAGGAGAACTGCGTCTTCAAAACCTGATCCGGGCAGGCACCGCCTTCGGCCTTGTAGAGGGCCTGGATGCGCTCGAAGAGCATCGAAAGCATTTCGAAGTCGGACTTGCATTCTCCCGGAGGTTCGATCGCCTTTTCACGCCACTGGATCCAGCGGCCGGAATTGTTGATCGAGCCCGTCTTTTCGTAAATGAGGGCAGCCGGCAGGAACCACACTTCCGTCTGGATTTCTTCGGGCTTCATGTCCGGAGCATTCCAGAAGAGCGCGGTTTCCGTCAGGAACCAGTCGGCGACGACGAGCCAGTCGAGCTTGGCCATCGAGCGACGCACGTGCGTGCCGTTCGCGGCCGAGTGCGCGGGGTTCATGCCCCAGCAGAAGTAACCCTTGTACTTCCCGTCACGCATGCCGTTGAAGGTCATCATCGTGGAGTAGGCACCGTAGTCGAGCTTCGGGCTGATCTTCGGAAGCAGGTCGTAGCAGTAGTCGTTTTCAACCGTCGCGTTTTCACCGAACCATTCGCGAAGGGCGGAGACCCAGAACTTGGGCTTGTTCGCGTAGTAGCCAGCGGCGTACGTTTCCGTCGCGAGGTAGTCGGCCAACGTCTTGTGGATGCGACCCTGCGGCCACTTGAGGTAGCCCGGAGCATCCGGCACGCTCGCGCCGACGTCGGTCGAACCCTGAACGTTCGGTTCACCGCGAAGCGCATTGATGCCGCCGCCCGCGACGCCGACGTTGCCGAGAAGGAGCTGCACCATGCACATGGCACGGCAGTTCTGCGAACCGTAGGTATGCTGCGTCTGGCCGAGAGCGTAGAGGATCGAGCCCGCCTTGTCGGGCTTGCCCGTCGAGGCATAGACCTCCCAGACCTTCTGCATCACTTCCGGATCCATACCCGTCACCTGAGAAACCATCTCGGGCGTGTAGCGGGCATAGTGGCGCTTGAGGACGTTGAGAACGCACATCGGGTTCGAGAGCGTTTCATCGCGCTTCAGAACCTTGAGATGCGGCGTTTCGAACTTCGGCGTGCCCGGAGCGTTCACCCAGGCGTAGTCGCCCGTTTCGGACGTATCCCACACTTCCTTGTGGTCGACGTCGTAGCCCCACGTTTCATCCGAGTAGGTCTTCGTTTCGGGATCCCAACCGGAGAAGAGACCCGTCGATTCGTCGAACTTGTAGTCGGAGCGCAGGATGCAGGCGGCGTTCGTGTAATTGAGAACGTACTCGTGCTGCCAGAGATCCTTCGAGAGGATGTAGTTGATGAGACCGCCGTAGAAGGCGATGTCGGTACCCGGACGGATGCGCGCGTAGATGTCCGCATTGGCGGCGGAACGCGTGTAGCGCGGGTCGACCACGATCCACGTGGCGCCGCGGTCCTGAGCGCGCTCGACCCAACGCGAGGAAAGCGGATGGTTTTCCACGTTGTTCGAGCCGATCGACATGATGACGTCGGAGTTCTGGAAGTCGCACCAGTGCGAAGTCATCGAGCCGCGGCCGAACGAGGGGGCGAGACCCGAGACGGTCGAGGAGTGGCACACGCGCGTCTGGTTGTCGATGGCGACGACGCCGAGCGAGCGGGCGAACTTCTGAACGAGCCAGCCTTCTTCGTTGTTGAGCTGGGCGGCGCCGAACGAGGCGATGCCGTCGCAACGGTTCACCGTAACGTCGCCTTCCTTTTCAACGAAGGTTTCGTCGCGGGTCTTCTTCACGCGCTTGGCGATGGCGTCGATGGCTTCTTCCCAGGAAACCTTTTCCCAGGTCTTCGAGCCCGGACGGCGCACCATCGGATGGAGCACGCGGTCGGGGTGGAGCTGCGACTTGCGATCCTTCGTCACGACGTTGCGAAGACCCCACATGGCCGCGCCCTTCGGGCAGAGACCGCCGAGGTTGACCGGATGATCCGGATCGCCTTCGAGGTTGATGAGTTCGCCGTTGCGGGTCGAGCAGATCGTGCCGCAACCGCCGGAGCAGTAGCAACAGATGTTCGTCGTTTCGGTGACGTTCTGAAGCTTGTAAGGCGCCTTGGGAGAGGCGGGCGAGGCGGCTCGGGCCGCAGCGGCGATGCCGGCGGCGGCAGGCGTCGTGCCGAGAAGAAGGCCACGCTTCAGGAAACTTCTGCGTGATACGTCCATGGGACCTCCTAAATCGTGTCGGGGTGCACGCGGCGCTCCGTTCTTATCAAGCATGCGGCGCCAGCTGTGCGTGGGTCATAACGTGTGCAGGGGGAAAAGCCTTTCGAGCATCCGATAACGGGGAGCGAAACACGCCTTTCACCTTTCACGCACGCAGTGTCGATGTTTTACGCCGCGGCCGAAAGCCGTCGTTGGTAGGAGAAGCCGTCCGCCGTTGGGAGAATTTCTTCGCGTGCCAAACGCGTCGTTCGGGTTAGCCTTATACCTAAACATAGGTACATCCCACGACCGTTAATGAAGAGAGTTCCCGAAGAGGTTGAGGTCTTCATTATTCCCTTTAGGGATAACGCCTCGGTTTTCCCTACTCCCCGATCGTCCTTGAGGAAAGGGGCTTTTACCTTTCTATCGGGAAAATAGAAAATAACTAATTATTTGTATGTTCCGACCGTTTTTCTCTGCCTCGTGAGAGACCGCGCGTTTGCAGGGGTTTCGGGGAGCCTCGCCGTGCGTTTCAAAGCTCTCCCTTTCCGTGCGGAGAATCGTTCTCGTTTTCAAGGGCTCCCAGTCTGTTTACAAAGTAAGGAAGACCAATCCGTGGCTGATTTTCGCGATGGTTTTTGCTATCCTTGGACATATCAGGGTTTTCCTTTAGTCATCGGGAGCATGGTGTTTGTCCGCCCTCCCCGGCCTCGGGAATACCCTTCGACCCCTTTTTCTTTTGCGTTGACCACGATGCGAACCACGATTTCCGCCGCGTTTCAGACCGTCGCCCTCACCTCCGCCCGTACGGTCGGGACGCTTCTCGGTACGTTGGGCGTATTGAGCGCGGCGAGTGTTTTGGTCGGGCTCGGTGCAACAAGTGCTCTCGCACAGCCAACGGTCGATCCGACGGATCCCGCCTACCGTTGCGACGTGCTCGTGGTGGGGGCGGGGGGCGCCGGCATGAGCGCCGCGATCGTCGCGCGCGAAAAAGGGGCGAGCGTTCTCGTTCTGGAGAAGATGCCCCGCGCGGGCGGCAACACGTTGCTGGCCACGGGTCACATCACGGCGACGGGTTCGAAATACCAGACCGAGCACAATATTCACGCCTCCTCCGAAACGTTCGAACAGGACGTGCTCAAAGCAGGGCACGGCAAAGCCGACCCGAAGCTCGTGCGGCACATGGTCGCGCACTCGGGCGAAGCGCTCGACTGGCTGATGGGACTCGGCGCGGATCTCGACAACGTGCGCGAAGTACCGGGCACGAAGGAATACCGCCTCTTTCGACCGACGGGTTGCGAAACGGTGGGCTCCGAAATCGCGGGGATCCTTTTGCGTCGCACGGAAACGCTCAACATCCCCGTTCTCACCTTCACCCGGGCCGAAGACCTCGTCCTTGAGGGCCGGCGCGTCTCCGGCGTTCTCGCCGAAACCGCCAACGGCCACCGCTTCGTCGTGAAAGCGAATGCCGTGGTGCTCGCCACGGGCGGCTACGCGGGAAGTCAACAGCTCCTTTCGCGTTTTTCACCCGCCGCCGCCCGCGAGCTCTCCTCCAATTCGCCGGGGTCGACGGGTGACGGTCTGAAGCTTGCCGACCGCGTGGACGCCGCGTTCACGTGCCTTGAGGACGTTCTCTACCACCCGACCGCCGTGCCGCTTTCGGGCGCGATCCTTCCCGAGTCGCTGCGCGCGGACGGGGCGATCCTCCTCAATTCCGAAGGGCGGCGTTTCGTGAACGAACTTGCGCCGAGCGCCGACGTTTCGGAAGCCATTCGCGAAAACGGCAACTACGCCTGGCTCGTCGTCGACCGTCAAACGGTTCAACACGTCCCCGTCATCCAACAACTTATCTCCGAAGGGCTCGTCTACCCGGCACACTCCGAAGTGCAGCTGGCGGCCGTCATGTACGCCGACCCGTACGCCGTGGCGCAGACGCTCGTTCGATATCGCGAATTCGTCCGCAAGGGCGCAGACGAAGACTTCCGGCGTCCGACGATGCTCTCCGACCTTTCGGATTTTCCCCTTTATGCGGTTCGCGTTCGCCCGGCCCTGCACGGCACGACCGGAGGCGTTGTCATCGATACGAAGACTCGCGTGCTCGATCGGCACGGAGAGCCGATTCCGGGGCTCTTTGCGGCGGGCGAAGTGACGGGGGGCGTACACGGCGCCTCGCGCCTCGAAGATACGGCCTTGACCGACGCGATCGTCTTCGGACGCACCGCAGGCGAAGCCGCCGCGGCCTATGCGAATGAGGCCGCAAAGATCCATGCGCGGAACACCCGTGCGAACGATCGCGAAAAGCCCACCCTCGCCGGAGACGTCGCCCGAACCGACGACGCCGAGCGCGACCGAATGCGCTTTGCCGAGCTCGACTCCGCGAATGCCGCGGCCAACTGAGCGCGCCGAAGCTTCCGGCGCATGGAGGACGACGGGCTTTTCGCCGGCCGCGAATGCGGGAACGCCCGCGGGCAGAATGAGTGCCGTACCGACGGCAGCCGTGAAACGGCGTCGCGTCCATCGAAAACTCATAGAGCCTCCTCAAGAAGTTGGCGGGCCCACGCTTGTGCCTCGTCCGTACGAGTGCGCGCCCGAGAACCCGAGGCGATGAAGGGTTCCCCGACGAACCGGGCGTCGGGAACGAGTCGTTCGGCTTCGGCACGGGCGGCATCCGGACCGGAACTGCCCGACGTATGGAGCGTGGCGACGAGTTTGCCTTTGAGGTGCCCGACACGCGCTTCGTCGGCTAGGTACGTGCTCACGGGCGTCGAAAGTCCTCCCCACCACACGGGCGAAGCGACGACGACGAGGTCGTACCCGCTCGCATCGGGCAGGGGCCCCTTGAGTTCGCGCCGGGCACCCGTGCGTTTTTCTTCGCGCGCGAGGGCCGTCATGTCGGCATACTCCGCTGCATAGGGCTCGAGCGGCTCGATCGTGCGAAAGTCTGCGCCGAGCGCTTCGGCTGCGGCACGCGCGAGAGCTTCCGTCGTGCCCGTGCGCGAATGGCAAACGACGAGCGTGCGTCGGGGCCCGGCGGCCCGGACGGGGCGGAAAGCGCAGAAGAGAGGCAGTGCGAACGCCGTTGCGAGGAGACGCCGTCGCACGAGCGAAGCGTTCGAGAGATTCAACTGAGAAAAAGCAGGTGACATGGGGACGCCTCCCGGGAAACGCGGATAACGAGAACGAAGAAGGGAGAGAAGAATCGAGGAAAAAGCGAACCGAAAAAGGACCTGAAAAGCTTCGGCTCACGGTCAATGTACGCCTCGCAAAGCGCGAAGCGCCAATGATTTATCATCATGGGGAACCATGCAAAATCCGTATGGCTTCTCTCCGACCGCATTCGACCGCATTTCCTCGAACGACATCCTCCCATGAACCTCATCGCCCTGCGCTGCTTCGTCGAAGCCGCACGCACGCTCAACCTTACCGCCGCGGCCGAGCGCGTTTTTCTCACCCAACCGACGCTCTCGCGGCGCATCGCCGAATTGGAGAACGAATTCGGCACGCAACTCTTCGTGCGAACGGGACGCGGGCTGGAGCTCACCGAAAAGGGCATGCAACTTCTGCATCAAGCACAGGCCATTCTGAATCTCGTCGAAGAAACGAAGCGCACCATGAAAGCGGGCGACGATCTGACGGGCGACCTCACGATCGATGCCGCGGAAGTGCCCGCCTTCGACGAGGTGGCTCGGGCACTTGCACGACTGCGCAGCGCCCACCCGAACGTGCGCGTGCACGTTGAAAGCACGAACGGCGAGCGGGCGCTCGGCGATCTGCGCTCGGGGGCCGCACAGTTCGCGCTCGTGAACGCCCCCGTCGATTTGAACGGACTCGACTACGCGGAACTCCGTGCTCGGGCCCGCTGGGGCCTGTGGATGAGCGACACGCTCGAGCGCACCTTCCCGACGGGAGTGGCGCCCGATGCCTTTCGGCGCCTCCCCTTGTACGTACCGCGCCATCCCCTCATCGCCAACCGCCTGGCGGGTTGGCTGGGTTTCCCCTTCGACGAACTTCGGATCTGCGGAACCTACAACCTCATCAACAACGCACGGCGCCTCGCACGCACGGGTGCGGTCGTGCTCGGGCTCGACGTGCCGGGGTTGCTCGACGCCTCGGACGATGTTCGGTTCGTCGCGCTTGAGCCCGAACTTCTCACCGACGCCCTCCTCGTTTGGCCCAACGGCCGTCGGCAAAACGTCGTCGAAGCGGCGTTTCTCGAAGCGCTGCGCGACGAATTCTCCGCAGCCGATGCTTGAGCGCACGTGAGACGTCGGACGCGCCGATTCGACCGAATTCGAAAACTTCGACACAAGCCCCAACAGACAACGGGCGCCCTTCCCGTTTCCGGGAAAGGCGCCCGACTTCAAAAGGCGTTGGAAAATAGGAGAGAGAGGCGCGCCGTCAGTACGAGGCGATCTGACCGTCGGTACGCTTTTCCGTGCCGCCCACGAGCACGCCCGACTTGTCGCGCAGAATCATCTGGCCGCGGCCCATGTGGTAGGGGTCGGGCTGCACGATGATGTTGTGACCGCGCCGCTGCAACAGGCGAATGATGTGGTTGGGCGTTTCCTGCTCGACTTCGACGTTCTTGCCGCCGATCCACTGCCAGCGCGGGGCGTCGAGCGCCTGCTGCGGATTGAGGTGCCAGTCGATCATGTTCTGCACGACCTGCACGTGGGCCTGCGGCTGCATGAAGCCGCCCATGATGCCGAAGGGACCGACCGCTTCGCCCTTTTGCGTGATGAAGCCCGGAATGATCGTGTGATAGGGGCGCTTCCCGCCCAAGAGCGCGTTCGGGTGGTTTTCGTCGAACTTGAAGTTTTCCGCACGGTCGTTGAGCGAAATCGACGTACCCGGGACGACGATCCCCGAACCGAAGCCGCGGAAGTTCGACTGAATCATCGAGACCATATTGCCTTCGGCGTCCGCGCAACAGAAGTAGACGGTCGAGTGATAGCGGGGATCGCCCGCCGTCGGAAGGATCGCTTCTTCGCCGATCAGAGCACGACGCTCCGCGGCGTAGCGCTCCGACAAGAGCTCGTCGACCGTCACGCGCATGTAGGAGGGCTCGGCCACGTGGGCGGCCGTGTCCGTCATCGCGAGCTTCATCGCTTCGATCTGCTTGTGCATCGTATCGGCGGAGTCGCGTTCGCCCAATTCGAATCCCTTCAGGATCTGAAGCGCCATGAGGACCGTGATCCCGTGACCGTTGGGGGGAAGCTCCCAAATGTCATAGCCGTGGTAGTCGACCGAAATCGGGTCGACCCACTCGGGCGCGTAGGCCGCAAGGTCCTCGCCCGTCAGAAAGCCGTTGTGCTTTTTGAAGAAGTCGTGCGTGCGTTCGGCGAGTTCGCCCTTGTAGAAGGCCTCCCCGTGCGTTTTCGCGATGAGTCGCAGGGACTTCGCCATGTCGGGGTTCGCGAACATTTCACCCGGGCGCAACCACGTGTTCTTGGGCGCGAAGGTTTCGAACCAGGGGGCGAATTCCGGACGATCTTTGTACTTCGAATAGATGCCGAAAGCTTCTTCCCAGAGGCGGGAGATGTTGGGAGAGACGGGGAAGCCGTTTTCCGCGTAGAAAATCGCGGGCTTCATGACCTCGTCGAGATCCATCGAACCGAAGCGTTCGTGCATCGCCATCCAGCCGCCGACGGCGCCCGGAACGTTCACGGGCTCGACCCCGTAGGAGGGGATCTTCTCGAAGCCGCGCGCCTTCAAGGCCGCCACCGAGTTGGCAAGGGGTGCCGGGCCCGAACCGTTGATCCCGTAGAGTTTCCCCTTGTACCAGATGATCGCAAAGCAGTCGGAGCCGAGGCCGTTGCCCGTCGGCTCGACGACGGGAAGAGTCGTTGCGACCGTAACGGCCGCGTCAATGGCGTTGCCGCCCTTCAAGAGCGTTTGAAGGCCCGCGGCCGTGGCCGTCGGGTTGCCGGCACAGACCATGCCGTTTTTCGCATAGACGACGTGGCGCTTCGAGGGATACGGATAGTCCTGAGCATCGAATTCGTACATGGCGGATTTCCTTTGGAGTCGTAGAAGATCCGAAGCACGCCCGGGGCGTTTCAATCCGGGCGCGCAGGGTCAAGGAACAAAGAGACGAGAGGCGGTACGCTCCGTCAGAGGAGCTTTTCAAAGAACCCGGCCGCCACCACCGAGAGCGACGTTACGGTGGCAAAGCCCGACACGAGGTACTTGGGCATCAGGCGATCGGTGATGATCTGGCGTTCCGTTTCGTTTTCGGCCACGGCCTGAGCCACTTCGTTGACGATCAGGTACGTGGCGGGGAAGCCGAGGAGCTGCCCCGCGGAGACACCCATCGCGAGGTTGCGGGACCCCAGGATCTTCCAGAAGGGAAGGATGTAGAAGAAGAGATAAAGCACCGCAAACGTGATCACGAACAAGATGACCGTCTTCACGCCGAGCGCGCCGAGGTCGCCGAGCTCGATCTGGGCAAGCGAGGGAATGATGGTCGCGAAGACCGCGACGTTGAAAATCCCCGCCGAGTTGGCGTGCTTGAGGATGTTCTTCGGAAGCATCCCCGTGCAGGAGACGGCCGTACCGAGCAGAAGCGCCCAAATCGTGGCCGAAAGCCCCGTCCACTTCCCGAGCACGAACGACACCCAGGCAAAGAAGGCGGTGATCGCAAGCGACGTGAAATTCCCGTAGTACTTCTTATGCGTCTCGAAGAACGTGGGCTTCGCTTCGCCTTCGGGCGCCGCACCCGGCACGACGGGCTTCACGCCCGTGCGACGGTACTCTTCCACGATCGCACGCGCTTCGCGCAGACCGAAGGTCGAGGCAAAAGGCGTCCCGAAGAACTTCTGCACGGCGTAGACGATCGTGCCGAGAGCGGCCGCCATCGTGAGACCCTGTTCCATGGCGGCACTCGTCATGATCTGAGTCGCAACGATCCCGCCGTTGATGATCGGGATGCTCACGATCGTTTCGCTCGTACCGACCAGCGGAATCATGACGCAGGCGGAGAGCATGACGAAGATCATGGAAAGAACGGCCGTCACAAGCGTGCGCCACTCGTTGACGAGCTCCTTGAGATTGATGGTCGTCCCCATCGAGAAAACGATGAAGAGCACGGACCACTTGCCGATTTCCGCAAGGCCCGCGGCCTTCACGATGTCGGCCGGAATGAGACCGCTCATGAAGCCCACCAAAAAGAGGAGAAGACTCACGAAGACCGCGGAGAGTTTCGCTTTCGTGAGCGTGCCGAGGAAGTCCCCGATCCCGAAAAAGAGGAGGCAGAGGAAGAGATAGAAAAACATGTTGTCGAACATGCCTGTACGCGCGGCGTCCTGCCCGGCCGTACAACGTCGTACCGGTCTTTCCGCCCGCGCCCGTCGATAGAGGGTTGGCGAAGCGTCCCCGTGCGAACCTCGTCGGGTTCCGCCTTCGGTGAACCGCGGCGGGGGACTCCATCGTTCGAGCGTAGCGGGAGCGCTCGCGCGCTTCCTGAGAGAAACCGCCTAACGGACCGAGAAAAGGGATGCGCTTTGCGCAACGCTTCATCTGCCGCAATCCCTCTAAGCGGAACGACTCACACCGTTTTCCTACGTCAAACTCCCCATACCTCCCGAAAATTCGACCTTTATTCAAGAAATTCGCAAATTTTGTCGCTAAAAAAAGACGAAGAAAAAGTCCGCACCGTTCCCGATGCGGACTTTTTCTGAGGAAGATCTCTCAGGGAGACCGGCGGTACCCGAAGCGCCTCTTCAGGCGCTTCGGACCGCTTGCCCTTTCGCGGCGCCTCAGTCCTTCTTCGTCGTGTGGACCTGGACGAGCGGCCCCTCTTCCGTCACGACGATCGTCGCCTTCGGGCGGCCGGGATAGCGGACCGCTTCGTAGACGACCGGGCGGCAGAGCTCGGGACGGGTGTGCACCTGCTCGAGCGGGCCTTCCGCGGCTTCGTCGGCACGCTTTTCCACCGCACGACCGGGCTGGCGAACGACGTCGTAGCCCTTGAAAGTGACGTGCTCGGGATTCGTGTGGACCTGAACGAGACCGGCGCGCTCGAGATTCGCTTCGAGCCCCTCGGCCACGTCGGCGACCTTCGCGGGCTTGGCGGCCTTCGGCGCTTCGACGGTTTCAACGACTTTCTCGACTTCGACGGTTTCAACCGTTTCAGCCGTTTCCGTCGATTCGACCGACTCAACCGCTTCGACCGCAACGACGGTCTCGACGCCCTCAACCGCGGCGGGCGCTTCCGCCGTTTCCGTCACAACGGGAGCGGGTTCGGCCGCCTCGACCTTCTTCGTTTCGATCTGAACGAGCGTCTCCTCTTCGCGGCGCGGCGCCTGACGACGACGCTTCGGACGAGGCTGGGTCTCTTCCTCGAGCGCGTGTTCGACGGCCTGCGTCACGGCGGACTTCTTCGTCTCGATCTGCACGAGTTCGGTGACTTCGGTGACGAAACTGTTCGTCGCGGGCTGCACGGGCACTTCCGGAACGTGCGGCGCGGGGACCACGGTTTCGGGGTGGAGGAGCCCTTCGACGGGGAGGTCGCCGACACTCTTCGCCTCGGCCTTGGCTTCATCCGCCTTCACGCCTTCCTCGGTACCATCTTCGGCCGCCGCACGGGTGCGGCGACGGGGACGACGACGGCGGCGCGAACGTCCTTCGCCTTCGTCGGCTTCGGAAGCCTTTTCGCCCGAGTCGGCCTTTTCAGCCTTTTCGGCCTTCTCGGCTTCGGAGGCGGCATCGGCTTCAAGCGCTTCGATCGGTGCTTCGGTCACAAAGTCGGCGGCCTTCTCGACCTTTTCGGTCTTCTCGCCTTCTTCGCAATCGGCCGCAATCGTTTCGTTCTTCACCTCGTCGGCGCCCTGAAGGGCTTCGCCTTCGGCGCTCGGACGGCGACGACGGCGGCTGCGACGGGGCTTCTGAACTTCGTCGCCCTCGGCGGCGGGAGCAAGAGGCGCGGTGGGCTGAGCGGGAGCGACGGCGACTTCAACCGCTTCGGTCGTTTCAACGACGAGCGCGTCGTTCACGGCTTCTTCGGGCGTACGACGACGGGAGCGACGGGGCCGATCGTCGCGTTCCGTACGTTCGGCACGATCGGCAACCTTCTCGGTCTTTTCCGCCTTCTCCGTCTTGTCGCCCTTCAGCTTTTCGGCGCGCTCAAGTCGGTCGGTACGTTCCGTGCGTTCGCGACGACCCGTATTCGAGCGGCGTTCGTTCGTGCGGCGGCCGCGGCGGCCGCGACGGTCGTCGCGTTCGCTCTTTTCCGACTTTTCGTCCTTCGCGTCCGTTTCGCTCTTGGCGGCGGGGGCGGGAGCGGCCTCGCGCTTATCCTCGCCCGAACCGAAGAGGAACGCGGCGATGCGCGCGAAAAGTCCCTTCTTCGGCGTAACGGGCGTCAGCTGCGCGGCGCGGCCGGCATCCTTCGACTCCTTCGCCTCGCTCGATCCTTCGGGTTTCTTTTCAACGTGCACGGGCGCGGGATCGCGCGGCAGCACGTTCTTGATCACGGGCACCTGCTTCGGACGGGCGGGCTTGTCTTCCTGGCTCTTCTGAGCGTAGGGGTCGTCCGCCACGGTTTCGATTTCCTCGGCGCGGTCGAAGCTCGGCTTCGCGTCGTCGAGACGTTCGTCGTCCTGACGCAGACGCTCGATGTGGTAGTGCGGCGTCTCGAGGTAGGTGTTCGGAATGAGAACGATCGGCACGCGGTGACGCGCTTCGAGCTTCGTGATGTCGTTGCGCTTTTCGTTGAGAAGGAACGTGGCGACGTCGACGGGAACCTGGGCGTGGACGGCCCCGGTTCCTTCCTTCATCGCTTCTTCCTGCAGGATGCGCAACACCTGAAGCGCGCAGCTTTCGGTGTCTCGAATGACGCCGACGCCGTTGCAACGCGGGCAGGTGACGTGGTTGCCTTCGGAGAGCGACGGGCGCAGGCGTTGACGCGAGAGTTCCATCAGGCCGAAGCGGCTGATCTTCGCGAGCTGCACGCGGGCGCGGTCGTAGCGGATCGCGTCCTTCAGGCGCTGCTCGACGGCACGCTGGTTCTTCGAATCGGCCATGTCGATGAAGTCGATCACGATGAGGCCGCCCAGGTCGCGCAGACGCATCTGGCGGGCGACTTCGTCGGCGGCTTCGCAGTTCGTGCGGAAGGCCGTTTCTTCGATGTCGGCGCCGCGAGTCGCGCGGGCCGAGTTGACGTCGATCGCAACGAGCGCTTCGGTGTGGTCGATCACGATGGCGCCGCCCGAGGGCAGAGGCACCGTACGGCTGTAGGCCGTCTCGATCTGCTGCTCGATCTGGAAGCGCGTGAAGAGCGGAATGTCTTCGCGGTAACGCTTGACGCGGTTCACCATGTCAGGCATGACGTGCGCCATAAACTGGCGCGCCTGCTCGTAGATTTCGTCCGTGTCGACGAGAATTTCGCCGATTTCGGGCTGGAAGTAGTCGCGGATCGCCCGAACGACGAGGTTCGATTCTTCAACGATCAGGAAGGGCGGCGGATTGAGGCGTTTCAGGGGCTTGCCGTTCGCAACGGGTTCCGTGGTCGCAACCGTCTTGCGACGGCCGTTTTCTTCCGTGACGAGCTCGTACTGCGGAGCGGCCGCGTCGGCGATCGCTTCCCAGAGCTTGAGGAGGTAGTTGAGGTCCCACTGGAGCTCTTCGGTCGTGCGGCCGATCCCGGCCGTACGGGCGATGGTGGACATGCCGTGCGGCAGGTCGAGCTTTTCCATCGCTTCGCGAAGTTCCTGACGTTCTTCGCCTTCGATGCGTCGAGAAACGCCGCCCGCGCGCGGGTTGTTCGGCATCAGGACGAGGTAGCGGCCCGCGAGGCTGATGAAGGTCGTCAGAGCCGCACCTTTGTTGCCGCGCTCTTCCTTTTCAACCTGAACGATGAGTTCCTGCCCTTCGGTGATCGCTTCGCGGATCGTCGCCGTGCGAACGTCGACGCCTTCCTTGAAGTAGCTGCGGGAGATTTCCTTGAAGGGAAGGAACCCGTGACGCTCTTCGCCGTAGTTGACGAAGCACGCTTCGAGGCTCGGCTCGATGCGGGTGACGACGCCCTTGTAGATATTGGATTTGCGGGCTTCGCGGCCGGCCGTTTCGATGTCGATGTCGATGAGCTTCTGCCCGTCGACGATGCCGACGCGCGTCTCTTCGGCGTGCGTGGCATTGAAAAGCATGCGCTTCATTGTGAAAGCACTCCTTCGCCGCCACTGACGCGGGCGGAAGACGTGCCACGGAAGTCGTAAAGGGAGGAGCGGCGCGCAGGTCGGTGGACCGACCGAAGCTTCGGCCTCGCTCGGGCGCATGCCCGAGGGGCGCACGCTCCCCGTCTTTCGTTTGCCTCGGGTCCTCGGGCGACGGCGGGCGGGACGACGAACACGCCTCCGAGCAGAGACGCGCTGCGGAGAAGCACGGTCCCGCACCCGTCCTCTCGAACCACGGCGCGGTTGCGGTTGTGTGCGGTCTGTGTCGGCACGCCCGACAAGCGGGACGGCACGATGGGGAGAGTCACGGCCGACGGGAGCCGAGCGCAAGGGAGTCTGAACGCGCGTCGCCTCGCAAAACGAGGGCGCGGTCCACTTCCACCTTTTGCTGTCGGTGCGGCTTCGGGCGCGTCGAATGCGCGCGTCGAAACACGACGGGCAAACGACACTCGGCCGGCACGCGGCATCCTCCGTCAGGGCTCAATCCCTCACAGAATCCGATTTTTCCGAATGCGTTCGACGAAAATGTCGTCCGTTAAGCGACGATCCGTTCGCAAAACGCATTCTCTCGCCGATCAAGTCACGACACGACGCCACGGAGCGGAGAGAAACCGACGGGGAAAAGAAGACGCCCTGAGCATGCGGATCGGCATGCGAATCCGCTCCGTTCGTCCGTACGGCCGCGGGAAGGAACAACCCGCGCGCCCGACCCTCTCGCCCGGGCCGCGCGTCTCCGTGCGCCGAATCTCGGTTCGGCGGCTCGACCCGGGATAACCACGGGGAGCTCGTGCGCGTTCGACCTTCGGACGACCGCTTCTCGAAGCGGTGCCGGCGCGGTCGGGTCGAATCCTGTTCGACACGCCGCAACGTGACGCGCGAAACGGGTCGCACCCGTCGGCACGTCGACAAGGCGTTTTCCCACACCGCCGGCCCTGCCGTTCGAGTACGTCGAACGTGAGCCTTCGGAGAGGCAAACGAAATTCTTTATGAATCGTGGCATCGCCCGAACGCGACCTGCCGGCCGCGCGGACGATCGCGTCCTCGTGCGAAGCCTCGCGCGGCGCACCCGATGAGAGCGTCGGCGGGTCCTTCGCGGGGACGCACCAAAAAAACTGCCGAACGAGCCGCACGATCCCGAAAGACCGGCCGTTCGTCCGTCAGAACAAAACCTTATGAAAACGTGAGAAAATCGGCCTTCAGGCAAACACCTTCGGCGTTTTCCGAGCGGTCCGGATTCCCCGTTTTCCCCCGACCGTCGGGGATCGCCCGATCTAGCAGAGGATAGAAAAGTATAAACGATGACGGCCGATTCCATCGACAAAATTTCCGCCGTGCCCTCGGGGTCGCTGCGCGCCCTTCCCTCCGACCGGGTCACGTTCGTGCTGATCGGCGAAGATACGGACGGACAGCGTCTCGACAACTTTCTCTTCCGCTTGGCGAAGGGCGTTCCGAAGAGCCACGTCTACCGCGTGATCCGCGGCGGCGAAGTGCGCGTTAACAAAAAGCGCGTCGAAGCACAGACGAAACTTCGCACGGACGACCTCGTGCGCGTGCCGCCCATGCGCGTGAGCGACCGCCCGGTCACCGAAGCACCCGCGGCACCGCTTGCGGCGGAAGCGCTCCCCGTCCTATTCGAAGACCGCCATCTCCTCGTTGTTCTCAAGCCCGCGGGCCTTGCCTCCCACGGGGGCTCGGGCATTCGTCACGGGTTGATCGAGCGGTTGCGCGCAACGCGCCCCGACGAAGTGTCGCTCGAACTCTGCCACCGTCTCGACAAAGAGACGAGCGGCGCACTCATCGTCGCCAAGACCCGCAAGGCGCTCGTTCGCATGCACGACCTCATGAAGGAAGGGGGCGTCGAGAAGCACTACCGCACGCTCGTAAAGGGCGACTGGGTGAACGACCGGCAGCACGTCAAATTCCCGCTCGAACGCTATCTCCTTCCTTCGGGCGAGCGGCGCGTGCGCGTTTCGTCCGACGGTCTATCCGCCCATTCGATCTTCACGCTTCTGAAGCGCTACGGCGCCGTCAGCTACCTCGACGTGGAACTCAAAACCGGGCGCACCCACCAGATTCGCGTGCACGCGCTCGCCTCCGGCCACCCGCTTGTCGGCGACGACAAGTACGGGGACTTCGAATTCAACAAAGCGGTCGCCCGCGGGAGCCTGGGCGTACCCTTCCGCCGCATGTTCCTGCACGCCGCCAAACTCGCCTTCACGCACCCCGTGACGGGCGAGCACCTCGTCATCGAAGCGCCGCTTCCGCCCGAGTGCGAAGCGCTTCTCAACGCTCTGGAGGCTTCCCGATGAAAACACGCCCCTACGACCTCGTCGTTTTCGACTGGGACGGAACAATTTTCGACACGACCGCTCTCATCGCGGAAGGAATCCGTTTCGCGGCCCGCGAGCTCGGCCTTGCCGTCCCCGCGTTCGAAGCCGCGAGCACCGTGATCGGCCTCGGCTGGCAGGACGCACTGCGCCGGGCCGTGCCCGACCTTGCGTACGAGGACTACCCGAAGTTCGGCGAAATCTTCCGCCGCTGGTACATCCCGAACGAAGCGCGCGTGACGCTTTTCCCCGGTACGCGCCGCCTTATCGAGGGACTGCACGCCGAAGGGCTTCAATTGGCGGTTGCAACGGGCAAAAGCCGCCCGGGGCTCGATCGCGTCCTCGAACAAACGGGGCTTGCACCCTACTTTGTCACGACGCGCACGCCCGACGAATGCCGTCCGAAACCCAACCCCGACATGCTCGAAGAAATCGGCATCGAAACAGGAGTTGAAGCCGCCCGCACGGTCATGATCGGCGACACGACGCACGACCTCTTCATGGCGCGTGACTACGGTTGCGACGGCATCGCCATGCTGCAGGGCGCCCAGTCCGCCTCGGAACTCGACGTCGCGCCCGCCGTCGCGCGTTGCCGCAACACGGTCGAGCTTGCCGCCGCACTCGGCTTCCCCGAGCTCGTGACGCCGGAGATGCTCGTAGCGGAACGCGCCGCCCGCGAAGAGCGTTAAGACAGACTTCGGGGAAGCGGGTACGATGTGGGCACCCGCTCTCTCGAACACAACAACACGATCAAGTACCATAAACATCGGCCCGGGGATTTTCTCCCTGGGCCGAAACGTTTCCGAATTCGATCAAGGAGCGATCAGAACCGTTCGTCCTTGAAGCCGAGTCGTCGGCGTTCGCTGAAGACGATCGCCCAGAGCCCCAAGACACACAGGCCCGAACCCGCCGTCACGAGGCTGTAACCCGATACCCACCCGAGAATGAGGGGTACGAGCAAGGCGGACGAGGACGCGAAGGCCATCGTCTGGCAGAACTGCTGGATCGATGCCGCCGTACCACGCGCCTGAGGGAAGTAGTCGAGGTTCATCACGTTCATGACGGGACGCACGAGCGACATGCAGAAGCTGTAGATGATCGGCGTCGACAAAATCCACGGATAGGGCAACGCCGCGTCGCGCTCGATCCAGGCCGTTGTGAGACCCGTGACCGCCATCACGACCGCTGCGCCGAGCACGAGCTTTTTCGGGCTCGTGCGCGCCGCAAGACGCGGGCTCAGCCAGGCGCCTGTCATCGTCGCCGCAATGATCGGAAACATGTACCAGGCAAACTGATCGGGCTGCATCCCGATGATGTTGAGGACGAAGTCGGCCGAGCCCGCCGTATAGACGATAGCGCCGAGAAAGCAAAAACCGTGACCCACAACGCCCGCCATGAAGGCTTTGTGCCGAAGCGCCCGCCCGTACGGCCCGAGGACGGCCCCCGGCGCGAAGGCGCGGCGCTTTTCGGGCGGAAGCGACTCCTTGAGACCGAGCGCGGCCGAAAGGCAAATGCCGAGATTGAAGACGGCCAGAAAAAGGAAAATCATGCGCCAACCCGCATGGACCGCAATCCACCCGCCCACGACGGGCGAGAGCGCGGGAGAAAGCGCAAAGAGGACCGCCATGAGCGAGAGGAGTTTCGCCGCGTCCGTACCCTCCCAGCGGTCGCGCACGACGGCCTGCGTGACGACGGGACCGACCGAGGCGCACACGCCCTGAACGCCGCGCCAGAACCAGAGGGTTTCCAGAGACCCCGCGAACATCGCCCCCACGGACGCCACGGCAAAGAGAAGCGTTCCGCCGATGATGACGCGTCGGCGCCCGAAGGCGTCCGAAATCGCCCCCACGAAAAGGCACGACACCGCAAAGGCGACGAGGTAGATCGTGAGCGACTGCTGTACGGCAAGCATCGACCCTCCGAGTTCCCCGGCAATCATCCGAAAGCTCGGCAGATAGGCCCCCGCCGCAAAGGGACCGAGGCTCGAGAGAAAGGCGAGAAAGAACGCGTCCTTGAGTCGGGGCGGGGCGCTCTTCGCACGTCCGAAGGCCTCGATCGGCCGCTCCTCGGCCGACCGTGTGTTTTCCGCCGCCTCCGCCGTCCTTGCCGCGCTGATTGCTCTGCTCATTTCCCGCACGCTTCCTTTGTCGTCCTGACGGCGCACGCAACCGATGCCTGCGAATTTCTGCGGATTCCTGCGGTTTCGTACAGACGGGTTTAGAAAACCGTCTGTTTTTGTCCGTACGCCTAAAATGTCGAGTTTAGCAAACGACCTTCGAACGACGCGAAATCGCTTCTCATTTTCAAAGGTTCAAAGCATTTAAAGAATCCCTCAACCCTTCCGTCCGAAAACCTCATGACCGACACCTCCCCGCTTCCTTACCGCGGACGGTTCGCCCCGTCTCCCACGGGTCTTTTGCACCGCGGCAGTCTCGTGGCCGCCCTTGCAAGCTGGCTCGACGCACGGGCGCATCGCGGCACGTGGCTCGTTCGCATCGAAGACATCGATCCGCCGCGCGACATTCCGGGAGCGGACCGGGCGATTCTCGACGCGCTCGAGCGTTTCGGCCTGGTATCGGACGAACCCGTACTGTGGCAGCACGACCGTTACGACGCATACGAAGAAGCGCTCGCGCGGCTCGTAGCCTCCGGATTCGTCTACGGGTGCGCGTGCTCGCGCAAAGACGTGAAAGAGGCGGACGAGCGCCTCGGAATCCCCTATCCCGTCTATCCGGGCACCTGCCGCTCTGGGACGAACGGGCGGGCGGTTCGGGCGTTGCGCTTTCGGGTGCCCGATCGCATGGTGGCGTTCGAGGACCGCTGGTACGGGCAATACACGCAAAACGTCGAAAAAGCGGTGGGCGACTTCGTCGTGAAGCGCGCCGACGGGCTTTGGGCCTATCAACTCGCCGTGGTGACGGACGACATCGCGTCGGGCGTGACGGACGTCGTACGCGGGGCGGATCTTCTTGACAACACGCCGCGTCAAATCGTGCTGACGGAAGCACTCGGCGCTCGGGCGCCCCGCTACATGCACCTGCCGCTCGTTTTGAACGATCGGGGAGAAAAACTCTCGAAGCAGCAAGGCGCCACCCCCGTCGACGCGACGAACCCCTTGAGCGAACTCGAGCGCGCGGCGCGCCATCTGGGGCTCCCGCACATCGGGGCCGACTCGACGGAGGCGTTTCTCACGGCGGCCGTTCCCCTTTGGGCGGAGCGGATTGCGAGTCTCCCCGTCAAGGGGAACGAAGCCGAAGCTATCGAACCGGTCGAAAAGGGCTCGGCCTGAAGACGCGAGATTCAAAAAAGAAAGACTTCAAAAGAAATCGGGCGGCCCCGGAATTTTCCGAGCCGCCCGAAGTCTTACTCAGCGCACGATGCGCGGAGGCTTTGCGAGTTTGGCCATCGAGGAACCGTCGTCGTACGCGGAAAACGCGGCGCCCGCCCCTTCGACGTTTTCGTAGGGGGTATCGTCCTCTTCGTCCTCGTCCACGAGCTTGTCGACAACGCCGAGGAACCCCGGCACGACCACGTCGTCCGTGCCGACGGCGTCGCCTTCGGGCTCTTCGACCTTCACGACCTTGATCGCAAACTGAAGGCCGATCCCTGCGAGCGGGTGGTTCGCTTCGAGAATCGCCACCGAATCGGCCACGTCGGTCACGCGCCAGGTGCGACCGTCGGGGCCTTCGCCCGGCACTTCGTCGAAAAGGAGCCCCGGCACGATCGCCTCGGGGTCGCCCAAGCGTTCGAGCGGCACCATGCGGATCGCCTCCGAGTCGTACTCCCCGAATGCCTCTTCGGGTTCGAGGTGGATCGTGAATCCTTCGCCTTCGAAACGCCCTTCGAGGGCCTTTTCGATCTTGGGGAAAATGTCGCCGTGCCCGTGGAGGTAGACGATCCCCTCGGGGCCGGTTTCCTCAAGGACCTTTCCCGTCATATCGGCCATCGTGACCTGAAGCGTCACGAGGCGATCGTTCTGAACCGCAAGGCTCATGGTGATCTCCAAAAAAATCAGTCTCGGGTATTGTATAGGCGCTCGAAGCAGCCGTCGGCAAGGTTCCCTGCGCCCGAGAAACCGGCGCGTTCGGGCCAAACGCGCCCCGCGCTACGTCCGGGCAACGAAAGGCCGAGTACGACGAGCGCGATCGTTCCGCCGGGAACGGCGTTCATCAGCGCCCACGAGCCCGAGAGTCCGAGGTCGTGCAACCGCCGCGCGCAAATCGGAAAAAGCGCCGCATTCCAAAAGCCCGCAAGAACCGCAACGAGCTGGGCGATCCGCACGAGCATCGCGTCGCTGATCCAGGCGGCGTCCGCAATCGGGTCGAGAAGCGACCAGACCGAGAGTCCCGCCGCGGCCCAGAGCGCGAGCTCGGCCGCAAAAACCGCACGGCCCGTACGTACCTGCGGATAGTAGACGGCGAGGGCCAGTCGGCCGAGGGCTTCCAGAGGCTTCACGGCGTCAAAGTTCCATGATCCGAAGCTTCCAGCGCTTGAAATGCTCGGACGTGATGCGCCCTTTGTCGAGTAGCTTGCGGAGTTTGTCGACGCTTCGCACCTTCACCTGAAGGCGCACGGAGAGATTTTCGTCGTCGACCGCAACGCGGGCCGCCTCCCAGACACGTTCGCACCGCGCCTCGGCCTCGTCGACGACTTCGACGGGTTCCGCAATCGAGGGCGCTTTCGGCTTCGAATTCGGGTGCGTCTTCAAGTTCGGCTTCGCGGGCGAACGAGCGCCCGAACGGGTGTTCGAACGCGCGTTCGAGCCTGCATTCGAGCAGACGGGAGCGGCAGTGCGGGAAGTGTCATTCATGGCGGTCGGGCCTGAAGTGAGAAGAGGAACCGCATCGGCGGCCGGAGAGGTTTCGACGCCCGAGGGGTCGTCAGTCGCGTCGGGAATGTCGACGACGTCGGACGGGGGCACCGCGGAGACGTTCGGTTCATCGTCCTCCCCGGCATCCCTTTCGGCCGATGTGCGGGGGGCGGGGCCGAAACGATTCGCACCGCGTTTCCCGGGCACAAACGCGAGAATCGCAAGACAGACGACGTTCGCTAGCGGCACGAGAAGAACGAGCGCCGCAAAGCCCCCGTAGGAAATATCATGGAGCCGCCGCACGACGGTTGAGACCAGAAGTCCCGCGGCCGCGAGCCCGAAGAGAACCGAAAAGGCGGTGAGCGCCGAGGCGAGGGCCGCAGAAGGCAATTGCGTTCCCGCCGCAAACATCGTGCCCGCAACGGCGGCCGACGCCAGCGCAAGAAAAACACCCGCGACGTAGGCGGGACGCGCGACGCGTCCCCGCAGGGAAAAGGTCAAAACATCGGCAGTGGCGACGGACACGGATCGGCTCCTGAGAACGGACGGTTTCGGACAAAAAGAAAGGAGGAAGACCGCACGGTCGACCTCCCTTCGTTCGGACGCTTCCCGACGATCAGCGGAGCTGTTCGGCCAGAAGCGTGAGGATGTTGGGCACAACACCCGTGGTGTCGGCGTTGCCGTCGCCCGCCTGGACGGTAATGCGCGTCATCGCGCCCTCGTCCGCGAGGTGGATGCGGTAGTTCGGAGCGTCGACCGCCTTGTCGGAGCCGAAGAGGTTCGTGAAGAAGCCCTGTTCGCTCTTCTTCGTCGCTTCGTACTTCGGATCGAGGTAGCGCACCATGAAGTAGCCCGCCACGCGGTCGCGGTCGACGAGCTCAAAGCCCATGCGGTCGATCACGAGGCCGACCGTACGCCAGGCGCGGTCGTAGGGTTCCTTGAGTTCGACCGCTTCGACGACGCCCTCGGCCGACTTCACGATATTGCTCTTCGGTTCGGCGGGCACCTGGATGAGGTCCTTGCGAACGTCTTCGGCCTTGAGCGGCTCCGCCGCATCGGGATTGAATTCGGCGTCGATGCGAAGCGCGAGGCGCTGGAGCATTTCGGCTTCCATCGTCGTGTCGGTCGGACCGGGCTGCCAGAGCGTCGTTTCGTTCTGAGCACCGCTCACCACTTCAACCATCGAGCGGTGCGTGATGAAAATGTCGGTCGAGCCGTCGGGCGTGCGCTCGAGGCGGCAACGGTACTGGTCGCGTTCGCCCGTCGAGTACGCGAAATCAAGCACCTTGCCGAGCGTGCCGCGGATGATGTCCTGCGGGAGTTTCGCCTTGTTTTCGGCCCAAACGGTTTCCATATAGCCCGTCTTCGGGTCCTGCTTCAGGATCGTGAGACCCACGGACGGCCAGAAGTCCTGAACGACGGCCCAGAGCTGATCGGCGGGCGCGTTCACGCGCAACCACCGTTCGCCCCCTTCGCGCATCACCTTGGCGGTAACGGTCGTGGCGACGATCGAGGAAGGCGTCACGGTCTTGCCGGCGTTGGCGGCCGCTTCGCGGGCGGCCTCGGCGTTCATGCTCACGACGGAGGGACGCGAGGGAACCTGGAAGCGGTCGTCCTGCGGAATCGGCGCCATGTCGGGCGGCACCTCGAGGTTCTGTCGGGTGTTCGAGGATTCGTACTGAACCTTGTCCTGGTTGAAGTACTGGTCGATACCGAAGTAGGAGCAGCCCGAAAGCGCGATGAGCGCGGGCGAAATCGCCGCGAGACGAAGCACGTGCTTGGTCATTCTGTATGGATTCCTTCGTAGTTCGTCCGGCTGGCTTTGCCGGGCGTTGATCGCGGAATTTTATCAAACCTCTCCGGCCTTTTGCGCCGCGTACGCGGGGCATTCTCGGAGGGGAGAAACATTCGCAAACGCTTTTGCGAACGAAATCGGCCGTCGGGAAAGAGCTTTGGGCAACGCTTCCCCGGCCGTTTTGGAGCGAGCTCGCCTACCGGTCAACGGGCGCGAAGCGGGTAGCCGTAGGGCTCGACACGACCGGGTTTCGCAAACGCGATGCGTGCGACAAGCCGGTTGTCGGACGTCATTCCCTCTTCGTACGCGATGATGCGGGCACCTTCGGGCACGAGCCGAAGGAGTTCGCCGTTCTCAAAGCCGTGCGCGGGATTCTTCGGCCGCCCCCAGATGTATTCGTTCGAGCGCAGGAACGTTTCCATGAGGAAGAGCCCGCCCGGCGCGAGGCTCTCCCAGTAGTGGGGAAAGTGTTCGCGGTGGAGGTAATTCGTGACGACGATGCCGTCGAACGATTCTTTGTCGTAGGGCCAGGCTTCCGCCTCCAGATCGCGGCATTCGAGCGTCAACCCCGGGGTGCCGACGAGCGCCTCAAGGTGCGAGACGTCGACGTCGACCGCCGTCACGCGAAAGCCTTCGAGCAAAAAGAGCGACGTATGGCGCCCTTCGCCCGCCGCGACGTCGAGAATGCGAGCGCCGCGAGGCAGAATCGGGAAAAAACGCATCACCCAGGCGCAGGGAAGCGCGCTGCAGTTGCAAGTGCACGCCGAAGTGTCGTCCATAAAACCTCCTTAGAGCACGGCATTGACGATCGCCTGCCCAGCCCAGAGGAAGGGGGCGATGAAGTAGGAAAGCGCGCCGCTCATCATCAAAACGACGAGAATCACGAAGCCGTAGGGTTCGGCGCGATCGAGCCAGTAACCGCTGCGCCCCGGAAGCAGGCCCCGCAGGATGCGGCCCCCGTCCAAAGGCGGGATCGGAATCAGGTTGAAGGCCATCAGCATGAGGTTCGTCGAAATCCCCGCCGTGCAGACGCTCACAACGAACTTTTCGTAGATGCCGAAACCGACGAGCCCTTTGAGCAGAAAAAGCCAGAAGACCATCTGCAGGGCGTTGGCCGCGGGACCCGCAGCGGCCGTGAGCATCATGTCGCGAAGCGGCCGTCGGAAGTTGCGGGTGTTGATCGGGACGGGCTTCGCCCAACCGAAAAGAAGTCCGCCACCGCCCGTCAGGGCCGAAAGCAGAAGCAACGCCCCCGGTACGGCGATCGTGCCGACGGGATCGATGTGGGGAACGGGATTCGCCGTCACGCGCCCGAGATAGAGGGCCGTACGGTCCCCGAGACGGGCCGCAGCCCAGCCGTGAGCCGCTTCGTGAAGCGTGATCGCAAAAATGAGCGGGATCGCATAGACGCAAACGGTTTGCACGGCGCTCGCAACAGAACTCATAGAAATACCTCAGGAAACCCCCGTCTTCAGACGGGGGAGGAATGAGGTGCG
>ENA-OWPP01000628-OWPP01000628.1-human-gut-metagenome-genome-assembly--contig:-NODE-628-length-38852-cov-11.629172_pt1 | contig 38852 bp, 41 predicted proteins | sample MGYA00248265_ERZ651848 | MGnify/ENA primary metagenome ERZ651848 (study PRJEB26924, sample SAMEA4378233) | human gut metagenome | biome: human gut; feature: human-associated habitat; material: faeces...
ATTGAGGTATCGAAAGATTCCCTCAAGCTCGCGACTTCAGTCGCGGGTAGTTGACGAACATCGACCACATCGTCATCACGACGCAGGACCTAAAGGCATGCCTGCATTTCTATGTCGACATCCTCGGTATGGAGCTCGACCAGCGGAACGGCCGCTATGCCGTCCGCTTCGGCAGTCAGAAGTTTAACATCCACACGAGAAAGGCAGAGTTTCTTCCCGCCGCAGAGTATCCGACTTATGGCAGCCTCGACTTGTGCCTGATCCTCGACGGGAGCCTGGATATGGCGAAAGCGGAAATCGAGCGCAAGGGCTATCCAATCGAGCTCGGGCCAGTGCGACGGCATGGCGCGTGCGGCGCAATGCGGAGCATCTACCTCAGAGACCCCGACGGGAATCTGGTCGAGCTCGCAGAATATCACGAGTGAAGCAGGCACTCCCTTATAAAGTCAGTCCGACTATGCTCGCAGACACAAAAATCCCGGCGCATGAGCAGTACGCCGGGACTTTTGCTGTGTATTATATCTTAGGAGAGCTTTGCATGCTTCTGGGAAGAAGCTGCTAACGAAAGCCTACATAGAATATAGCACACTTGAGAATGAATATCAAGCGTAAACTTGAAAATTTTTCTCAATAACCAAAAATCGCCCCGGTTCTGCTCAACCGGGGCGACTTTTCGATTTCATCGTTAGCAGTGAAATCTCTCCTGCATTGTATTCTATCACACTTTGCTAGACTTGTCTTGTGACTCAGTTGCCATTGTAAAAACGATCCAGAGGTCTAACCCTGGGGCGTTTCCGACTATTACAGCGTATGTTTGGCAGGATTTCACGGCAGGGTATCGAATTCTATCGTTTGATAAAAGATGGCTGTGAAAATCAAGAATTTAGATAGGAGATATCATATGCTGACAAGATTCGCACCAAGGACAATCAAGGCGCTGGCATCGTATGTGTATGTCTACTCCGACCCGGACACGCGGGAGCCGTTCTACGTCGGGAAGGGCAGAGGCAATCGCGTCTTTGACCATCTGAAGGATAGGGCAGATACGCCGAAGGCGGCGAAAATCCGTCAGCTCCTGCGCCATGGCAAGGAGCCGCTCATCGAGATTCTCGTCTATGGCCTCGACGAAGAAACGGCCCTGAAGGTGGAAGCTGCCGCCATCGACCTGCTCGGCATCGACCATCTCACCAATGAAGTTTACGGCTTTGAGTCGAAGCGATACGGCCGCATCACGGTCGAGCAGCTAGAAGCACAATACCATTCCACAGCCCTGCATGAAGAGGACATCGTGGATAATCTCATGATGATCCGGATCAGCAACACCTACAGCGATGCTCTGTCGCCTCTGGAGCTCTACGAGATGACGCGCGGGTTCTGGCGTGTCGATGTGAACCGCGCTCGGGAGGTTGACTATGTGCTGGCTGTCTATCAGGGTATCGTCCGCGAAGTCTATAAAGTTGTCGACTGGTTCCCCGGTGGGACGACGTTCATGCAGCGGGAAGAAGATGGAGCATGGGCCAAGGACCGCTACGAATTCGTCGGCCGGATTGCCGACGAGCCCGTCCGCCAGAGATACCGCCTGAAAAAACGTCGCGCGCTTCTTCCCGAAAGGATGCCAGACGCCGATACGGTACGTGCCGTGAAGAGGAAGCAGTCACAAAAATCCCGGCGCATGAGCAGTACGCCGGGATCTTTGCTATGTGTATTATATTTTAGGAGAGCTCTACGCTTCTTGAAAGAAGCTGCTAACGAAAGCCTGTATATAATATAATATACTTGAGAATGAATATCAAGTTGCAACTTGAAAATTTTTCTCAATAGACAAAGGTCGCCCCGGTTCTGCTTAGCCGGGGCGACTTTTTGATTTCATCGTTAGTGACGAAAGCTCTCCTGCATGGTATTCTAGCACACTTTGTCGCGCTCGTTTTGTGACTCAGTTGCCTTTGCTGGCAATGCTTGCATCTCAAGAGGCTTTATGGTCGTTGTAGGTCAAAAGCCGTAAAGTGTTGGATTCAACGGTTTTTAATCTTTCTTTCATATAAGCCTGCATATTCTTGTCACAGCAGAAAATAGCACAACCCTTGATTCCGCGCGTCATGAGTACCCGATAAATGTTCTTGATGTATCGCGACAATTCATCTGGTTTATTCTTTAACCCGACCTTTCCGGTCTTATCGTAATAATTTGCATAATCGCCATTGACGGTATGGTTAGCTGGGTCATAATAAATATCTTTTCCTAGAATCACGCCGATATAATCAAATTCCAGCCCTTGCGATGTATGTATGCAGCCAATCTGATGGCTTTTTGTCTCATCAATGGCCCAAGTATATTGATCATGTCGGCTGTTCCAAGGACGGGCATAGCCGTATTTTGGAATCGTTACATCGGCTACTTCTGCATCTGGATTCCCGTTTTTAGCAGCGGTCCATGGCCAGGCAAATCCGGCGACGATTCTTGCAGTATCGCCATTACACTGTTTTTTATAGATATATCGTTCCAGCTCTTGAGGGGTGTCCATGATCTTGAATTCAAAGGATTTTTTATCCCATCCATCAAAGTTTGCGGTATCACGGATCTGCAAGGTGTGTTCTACCCAGCTCACGAATCCATCTGCTCCAGAGCAGCGGAATTGTGCGTTTAGGTGAACTTTTATGACCTCTGAATGATTCTTTTGGGCCACAGCTTCTACATAATCCATCGATCCTTCGTCATTGGGGCGAATCATCTGTTCATCGTCAATGAAAAAGACGTTGACGCGTGAGGCCTTGATGACATCTTCGACCTGACTATCTCCTTTGTACATGTAGGTTCCCTTGGCCTTTAGTCGATGTGCTTCGTCGACAATCAACACATCATAGGACAGCGGCGGTGCTTCGTAGAATTTTGTAGACCCACTAAAGATTTTGGTCAAGCGGTTCTTGGCTTCGACTCTATGCCAGGCTAAGACATCAATCATAGCGGATTTGAATGAACTGTTTGGTGCTACGAATTGAACATTTTTCCCGGTCTTCAACAGGTCGACGAATACATTCATCGCGACAACAGACTTGCCCGTTCCGGGACCACCGTTGACCAGGATGGTCATTCTTTGGTCGGAAGCGCAGGCATATTTCATGATCTTTGCATAGGCAATGACCTGTTCGTCTAATAGGATGTAGGCAGGATTGTTCTGGAATAGTTCGGATACGTACTCAATGAATTTTTTTGATGGCTTGATCTTACTGTCTTCAAAATCATCTGCAATGCCTTTTCCATTACCTTGACCAACGTGCTCATAGAAATACCGTTCTAATTTCGATGCATCATTCTGGAAGAACATTGGCGTATCGGTATAGAATTCGGCGTACTGCTTATCGAGAAGTGGTTCTTTTTTGCTGACTTTATAGTTATGTAGATAGGCACAGGAATACGGGTGCAGATTCTTTTCATAGACGGCGGTACTCATATCACATAGAAAGTGTTTGTAGGAATAGGCCTGATAAGATGGATGTGTGACATCGTGATAATTCCCATGAATAAAGGTATTCACAAGAAATGGCATATCGGTACGCGTCGCTTTTTCCCATTGCTTCAGTTCAACGATGATGAAGTTCTTGTTTTTATTCTTGTCCTGACCGCAGACCAAAAAATCAATGCGCTTGGATGTGCTTGGGATGTTGTATTCAATTAAGATCCAACACGTATCAGGAATCTTAGACAGGCGGACGATGGTACCCATTCGGTACAGGGAGTTGTTCCATGATCGTTTCTCGCTAGGGGAAACAGTATGGCCGACCTTTTCAATGAAATTCTGTTCGATTTTATCTGCGATTGAATTGTTATCGACGTCGTTCTGGAAACCCGTTACAGAATTCTGATAAATGATCATTTCATCAGAACCTCCCTCTTATCCGTATTACAGCGAACTATGCATTTAATAATAAATTCGATAAGGATGTGGAAAATCCTGCTTAATTGCGCACTATTTGGATAGAAGGCACAAGAAACGGACTTCATCCGCCTCGCAAGCTTGGCACCTTCTTCAGAGGAGAAGGCATGCGCTCAAGGTACGGTGTGCAGACGAGGCCATGAACCTCTTCCGTAAGCCTGCGGCTGCCACCTTCCCCGTGCGCGGGGAAGGCTTTTGTCGCGACGATCGTCACCGTCATTTCGACGAATGCGAAAGCCCCCATCCGGCCATCACTACGGACGAGGGCTTTGCTTGGTGCTTAAGGAATCTATCCTTATCGTTGATAGTTTCTCTCAATGTTTTTTCTGTAACTCTTTTTCGAGATTCTCTTTTTCCTCAGGCGGGATGCGCAGCATCTCCATTGCCTTTGCCAAAGACCATCCCGTGCTCTCGATGAGGTTTCTCAAGTCGGTCTTTGCTCTGCCATAGGTTCCATCATTGAATCCGCTATTATATAAGCCTTCGCTCAAATTGCACATTTTACTCAACTCCTTTGTCTCATCCTCTGTTAAACGGATACCATATGCTTCTTCTAGCTGTTGCTTCTTTACTCGTGCTGGTGCTTTTTCTTTGAAGATGATGCGCAGCATCTCAATCAGGTCATCCTGTGTCTTGCGATCGCCAAGGTAAAGCATGACGACATTCAGGATATTGTACTGCCATTGCTCTGCATGATATTTTCCGTGTAGGCGCTCTTCCATCATCCGATAGCGGTTGATGGAGTTTCCGGTATCTTTTGGCGCGTTCATGCAGATCCAGATTGTGTAGACTTTCTTGATTTTGTCATAGTCATCGCCATAGAAGTCGCGTCCGCGTTGAGAGGATATCATACGGCTTGCGTAGTATGTCGCCCGCTTCAATATGGAATAGCCTGGCTTTGCCTTGCCCTGTGCCTCGATGTTAATGATGAGCATGAGGGGCTCTTTCGTCTTCGGCACGAGTGCTTGGAACAGGATGTCATACCGCACCATCCTCTCTGAGATGCTGCCGTCTTCCGTATTATTACCATGGATACGCTCGATTTCTTGATTTGTCTCGTCCGGATGTACCGGCACCTGACTGATGAGCGGAGTCCCTTCGATGTACTTTGTCATGATGTCCTGCACCGATTCATCTTTGAACTCTTCCACCATGCGCTTCAAGATGAACGCCAGGATTTTCTTCTGGGAAAGTACTTTTTTTGCTGCTTGGTCATAAGCAGCATTTCGGTTGCCGTACAACGCTTCTTCTGATGAATTCATGCTCCCACCTGCCTTTCTATCTTCATTTTACTAAGATTTGAGGCGCTTGACAATAATGGTCTTGTTTCCGCCTCTCGGGCTCGCTACTTTCCTCGTGCGCGGGGAAGGATTTTAGCGCGACGCTCGTCACTGTCATTCCGACGAACACAAAGCCCCCATCCGGTCATCACTCCGGACGGGGGCTTTGCTTGGTGCCATGTCAGACACTCATTTGGCATCTCTAGTATAGGTCTTTTTAGCGGAGGAAACAAGATGTTGACTTCATCCGCCTCGCACATCCGGCACCTTCTCCAGAGGCGAAGGCACGCTCACAAGCGCGTCCATGGATAACGGGGTGGAGTGAAAAATCAAAGGCCGAAGGCGTAGCCGGTCAGGGCCATGGAGCCGAGGTTACGGACATTGTTGAAGATGTAGGGGGATTCGCCTTGGGAGGCGCCGAGGATGTAGAGCAGGGGCAGGAAATGGTCGGGCGTCGGGACGGCGTAGTCGGCGTCGGGGTAGCGGTGGAAGTCGATGACGGCTTCGTCATCGCGCACTTCGATGGCCGACTTGATGGCTTCGTCGAAGCGGTCGGCGGCGGGGTTGCCGTGCTCGTTCTCCCATTCGACGAGGCGCAGGTTGTGGACGACGTTGCCGCTGCCCATGATGAGATAGCCCTTCTCGCGAAGGCTGGCGAGCTTTTGGCCGAGCTCGTACGACTGGCGCGCATCGATGAGGCCGTTGACGGAGAGCTGGACGACGGGGATGTCGGCCTTGGGGAAGATATGGACGAGGATGCTCCAGGTGCCGTGGTCGATGCCCCAGCTGTCGTCGACTTCGACATCGGCGCCGAGCAGGTCGGTGACTTTGCGCGTCAGGTCGGCGCAGCCTGCCGGCTCGTACTTGAGCTCGTAGAGCTCCTTGGGGAAGCCGTACATGTCGTAGACCTGACGCGGCTTTGCGGCGCTCTGCACGAGCGTGCCGCGCGTGTACTAGTGCGCGGAGACCATCAGGATGGCCTTGGGCTTGCCGAATTCCTCGAGGATGCGCTTGCCGAGGCGGCGGTAGGTTTCGGTCAATTCGTTGTGGTCGAGTGCGATCATCGGGCTGCCGTGGCCGACGAAAATAGCGGGCATCTTTTTCATGGGGATTCCTCTTTTCTCGTTGTATTTCAACAAAAGTATCGTTTCTGTACTAACTATCTTGTCTATATTATAGGAATCGTGTAGAATGTTGACAAGAAGGTAATTTTGCTTGACTAGGTATCAAGTGCTTGCGTATTGGAGGATTCATATGGGGAAAGATTTGTTTGGCATCTGCCCGTTTGTGACGTCGCAGAAGATCTTGCAGGGGAAGTGGGCGATCCTTGTGCTGCACGAGCTGAGTCAGGGCACGCGCCGCTTCAATGAGCTCGAGCGCGGGCTGCAGATCACGCATGCGACGCTGTCCTCGCAGCTCAAGTCGCTCGAGCGCGAGGGCATCGTGCGCCGCACGGTCTATCCGGAGGTGCCGCCGCGCGTCGAGTACAGCCTGACGGACATCGGCCGGAAATTCGCGCCGGTGCTCGAGAGCATCCGGGCATGGGGGACGGACTACATCGACTACCTGCATGCCAACCGACCGAAAGTCGGCTGATGGTCGGACTGTCGGACAGTCCGACTGCCGACCGATGGTCAGCGGTCCGACTGCTGACCTATCCATTTGGTCCATAGATTCTGTTCTCAAAAAGAGGCCCGACTTGCCGGGAGAGATGGCGAGTCGGGCCTTTCTTGGTTTGTCGGGGCACCGAGGGGGATTCGCTGCTCCCGTTTGAGCCATGTTTTGGTTGGGGGAGCAGTCGGGAGGGGAATTCCGCTGCTCCCATGAAGTCTATAAGTCGATGGATTCGGTAGGACAAAGGGATGGTATGGTGTCAGTTGTTGTCTTTCGGCATTTCTTCGAGCGTCAGGCTTGCCTTGCGCTCCTGGCCGCCACGCTGGATGGTCAGCTCGACTTTGTCGCCGACGTTGTGCTCGGCAATCTTGGCGCGCAGGTCGGAGACGCCCTTGATCTCTGTGCCGTCGATGGCGGTGATGACGTCACCCTTGCGCAGGCCTGCCTTGTCGGCCGGGCCGCCGGGGACGACCTGGAAGAGGTAGACGCCCTTCTTGAGGTTCAGCTGGTAGCCGTAGCGCGCGGCGCTCTGCTGGTCAAAGATGGAGACGCCGAGGTAGGGGCGCGGCACGTAGCCTTTCTCCATGATGGCAGAGATGATGTTCTGCACGGCGTTCGATGGGATGGCGAGGCCGATGCCCTCGACGCCATTGGCGACGATCTTGGCACTGTTGATGCCGATGACCTTGCCGTCCATGTTGACGAGCGCGCCGCCGGAGTTGCCCGGGTTGATGGCGGCATCCGTCTGCAGGAGCTTGATGCGCGCGTCGCCGTCGCCGAGCGTGCGGTTGAGGGCGCTGACGACGCCGCTCGTCACGCTGCCCTGGAACTCAAGGCCCATCGGGTTGCCGATGGCGATGACGGACTCGCCGACGACGGTCGCATCGGAGTCGCCGAAGTCGGCCGTCGGCAGGTTGCCGTCATCGACCTCGACGACCGCGAGGTCCGTCAGTGCATCGGCGCCGACGAGCTTGCCCGGCAGGCTGCGGCCGTCGGCGAGCGAGACGATGAGCTCGTTTGCGCCGTCGACGACGTGGTTATTCGTCACGATGTAGCTCTTGCCACCGTCGTTCTTGAAGATAACGCCGGAGCCGACGCCCTGGCTCTCGACGGGGTTGTTGAAGAAGTCGCGTGCGACGGCCTTGTTGGTAATGCCGACGACGGACGGGCCGACGGCAGCCGCGGCGCGGACGGTCGGCGTGTTGCGCGCATCCGACAGGTTGTCGAGGTTGGCCTGCTGCGTCTGCTGCGTGCTGCTCGAGGCGCTACTCTTCGACGGCGTCTGTGACGAGCCGCAGCCGGCGAACGCCGTGGCCGACAGTGCGACGGCCAATGCAATGGCGAGCTTCTTGGATTTATTGGCATTCAGTTTCTGAAAGAACGATTTCATGGTATTCCCTCCAATCAATCGGGCAATCGGACGGAAGAGTCGGGGGATTGGCGATTGGTGCTAGTCGAGCCTTACGGCATCTTTTTGTTATCTTGAGGATACGACGCGCAGAAGGAAATCAGCTGAAAAGGCGCGTTTTTTTTCTCAGAATCCAATGCATCGACGGTCCGACCATCCAACGATGCGCCTTTTATGCGAGTCGCCCATCGAAAAAGTCCAGTGCTGGACTTTTTGGACGGGCGACGTATCACTGCTGTTCTGCGTACTCGGGGAAGGCGATGGAGTTCTCTTTGAAGATGTGGATGAAGACATCGTCGAAGAGCTCTTCCATGACCGTGTAGGTGCGGCGGAAGGTCGGGCAAGCATCAGCCGGCGGCGTGAAGTTGTCCGTGAGCTCCTGAATCTCCTTGATGATGTCGCCGGCGCCCGTGTGCTCATTCTCGAGCTCCTGCACGAGGGCGAGCGTCTTCTCGTCCGGGTGCGGATGCTGGCGCATCAGCGGGAAGACGAGCTGCTCTTCCTTGGCGAAGTGCTCTTCGAGCTCGGCCTTGAGGCCTGCATAGAGGTGGTGGAGGCGCGTGAGCATCTCGCCGTGGTGCGGGTAGTGGACGATGAGAATCTTGTTGAGCAGCTGCTCCGTCTCGGCCATGAGCTGGCGGTCCGTGACGTGGTGCGTCGCCTCGAGGTCATCGAGCATCTCGAGGACCGTCAGGTCCTTGAACGACTCGATGTCGGCGTGCACGTCCTTCGACTTCGTCGGACGGGCAGCGACTGCATTGAGGTCAGCGAGGAACTTCTCGACATCGAGCCCCTTCTCGCGGACGGCGATGGAGATGGCGTCGTGACCGCCGCAGCAGTAGTCGAGGTGGAGGTTATTGAGGAAGCCAATCGTGTTCGGGTGCTCCTTGACGACGTCGGCCAGTGTCATATCTTTTGTGATCATGGGTATCGCTCCTTTATCTTCGCTGTGTCTTTGTTCTCGTGTGTGTTTTTCTATCAATCCCATTTGATTCTTGTTCTCTGTTCTTGGAACATCTTCAGTATAAGGGGAAAATGGGACCTTCTTCTGTAACATCTGGTACAGGACAAAAAAAGTGGCCCGAAAAAGTCGGGGCTTGGACTTTTTCGGGCCTTCTTATGGGCACGGCTTGACCGGCAGCGTTCATGCATCCGTTGCCTGATGCTGATGACATGCCCCCAGGTATCATTCATCGACTTGAGCCCGTTGATATCGAACATCACGAAGGTGATGTCGGACTGCTCCGCGATGGTCTTGCAGTCGCGGTCAAAGGCGGAGCGATTGAGGACGCCTGTAAGGTCATCGAGGAAGGCGAGCCTCCCTGAGCTTGCGGTGCCAGGAGCGGAAGGAAACGTAAGCGAGGAACCCAGCCGTGATAAGGGCAAACAGGAAGAAGATGAGCGCATAGAAGTTGTCCGCGAAGAGTCGGCGCTGCAGGGCTGCACCCGAGCCGACGGAAGAGGCAGCATTGAGCCGTGCAAGGCGCGCAGCAGCATTGCCCTGTCCCGTGACCATGAGCGTCTTGCCCGCACTGCCGTCGGGCAGCGGCACCCAGAGGACCGCCGTGACCGCGCCAGACTCGGATGCCGCATCGATGGTCTGACCATCGATGCTGACCTCGACCGAGTCGCGCGGGCTGATGAATTCCAGCACGGACCCATTCGGCAGGTCCTCCGGCAGCATTACTGTGCAGCGAGCACCGTCCGACTGCCAGTCTCCCGCCAGATTCATGATGGGCCCGTTTGCATCCAGCATATCGACATCATCGAGCGGCTGCCAAGCTACGAGCAGCACCGACAGCACGACGACCAATCCCCATAACAAGCCATTCCAAGGTATATGTCCTGGTCCTTTTCCCTTTTTTTGCATTTTTCATCACCGATTCCTGACCGCATGTGTAAACGTGTTCTACTTTGATTCTAGGCGAAGAGCGATATGGCGTTAACTCATTTGGTGCCTGTTCCTGTCTTGTTGGGACATCTTATTCTTGACATATGTCATGATAAGACCTATGATAATTATAGATGACATATGTCAAGAATATAAGTCGAGGTGAAGGATATGGGACGATCGGCCAAGGCGCGGCGCGTCTGCATCATGCCTCGGTATGCGCGCTTTGCGCCGCAGCCGGATGAGGCCAAGGCGCCCGTGCGGATGGAAGTCGAGGACTATGAATGCATCCGCCTCATGGACTACTTGGGCATGACGCAGGAAGAATGTGCCGAGCAGATGGGCGTGGCCCGCACGACGGTACAGGCCATCTACATGCGGGCACGGCGCCGCCTGGCAGGTGCTCTCGTCGAGGGGCGCCCTCTGGAGATTACCGGCGGGAATTTCGAGCTCTGCCCACGGGCCGACCACGCATGCGGCAGGCGATGCCACAAGACGCTGTCCGACATCTCGACCGTCCTGCCGACGGATTCGCCGACTGTTTTAAACACAGAGATGCAGAAAGGAAGGATTACGATGCGACTGGCAATCCCCTATGACGACGGTCAGGTCTTCCAGCACTTTGGCCGCAGTGAGCAATTCAAACTCTATGAGGTGAACGACGGGACAGTCGGACCATCCCGCATCATCGAGAACAACGGGGCCGGCCACGGCGCTCTGGTCACATTGCTCGCGCAGGAGCATGTCGATGTGCTGATCTGCGGCGGCATCGGCGTCGGCGCACAGAATGCCCTGAAGGAAGCGGGCATCCGCTTCTACGGCGGCGTACAGGGCGAGGCCGACAAGGCAGCAGCCGACTTTGCAGCGGGACGCCTCGCCTACGACCCAGCCGTCCATTGCGAGCACCACGGCGAAGGCCACGACCATGGTCATGACCACAACTGTCACCATCAGGATTGAGAGGGGTGTATGGGCATGAAAGCAGATTGTGCCAACTGCAGGACGCATGCGTGCTACACCAAGGCTGTCAACTGCACGGGCGTGGATGAAGCCGATATCCTTGCAACGTACTCAGAGGAAGAGCGCCGGATCATGAAGGCGGCGGCCTATGTCGAGGGTACCTTCTACAGCAACATCACGCGGCTGGAGGAGACGGCGGAGTTTGCCAAGGCGATGGGCTATCACCGGCTCGGCCTGGCCTTCTGCATCGGACTCAATGCCGAGGCGCGCTACATCGCGCGTTTCTACACGAAGCAGGGCTTCGAGTGCTACAGCGTCTGCTGCAAGAACTGCAGCTTCGCCAAGAAAGAGCTCGGTCTCAAGCAGGTCAAGCCGGAGCTGGAGCATGAAGCCATGTGCAACCCGAAGTTCCAGGCAAAGTTCCTTGCCGATAAGGGCGTGGAACTCTTCATCTCCTGCGGGCTCTGCGTCGGACATGACGCGCTCTTCAACGCCGCCTGCCCCGGCCCCTTCACGACGCTCGTCGTCAAAGACCGCCTGCTGGCCCATAATCCCCTCGGTGCCATCTACTCGCGCTACTGGAAGCGCAAGCTCGGCATCATGGATGAAAATGAAGTCTAAGCGCCAACAAAAAGTCCAGCACTGGACTTTTCGCAGGAAACTGCCCGCATAGGATAAGAAAGGCCATGCATCATACGATGCATGGCCTTTCGCACGGTCTATCGGTCTGTGGTTGGCAAAAAAGCAGTGGTCAGAGCAGTGCCTCGATGTCTGCTGCGATGGCAGCCGGCTCTTTCGTCGGCTCGAAGCGCTTGACGACGTTACCCTCGCGGTCAATGAGGAACTTCGTGAAGTTCCACTTGATGCCGTCGCCTTCGAGGTACTCGGGGAAGTTCTTCTTGAGGACGTCCTCGAGGACAGCAGCGTTCGGATGCTCTTTATCAAAGCCCTCGAAGCCCTTTTCCTTCGTGAGGTACTGGAAGAGCGGCTGTGCCGTCTCGCCGCGCACGTCGCCCTTCTCGAAGATCTGGAACGTCACGCCGTAGTTGTAGCGGCAGAACTGCTGGATCTCCGCGTCGCTGCCGGGGTCCTGTGCAGCGAACTGATTGCACGGGAAGCCGAGGATCTCGAGACCCTTATCCTTGTAGGCGAGGTAGAGCTTCTGCAGGGCCTCGAACTGCGGCGTGAAGCCGCACTTGCTGGCCGTATTGACGATCAGCAGGACCTTGCCCTTGTAGTCAGCCAGTGACTTCTCCTTGCCCTGGCTCGTCTTGACAGTGAAATCATAGATACTCATGATGATCTTCCTTTCTCTTGTGTGCGCCATGCGCTTCTATGTCTTTGCGTTCACGGCGGCGCTCGGCCTGCCGCATGTCTTTCTCATTGCTATGGTTCCAGTATACGGGATGATTTACATTTTGTCAAATCAAATTTTGCAATACAAGAATAAATTTGAATCATCGTCGGATGGATATGGTATAATATTAACATATCGTATTATTTAGTCGGAGGGATACAAATGAAACAGACCTACAAAAAACTGGCCAGACTGCTGATGACGACGATGATGACCGGCGGGCTGATGCTCGCGGGGCAGACGGGCATGGCCGCGCCTGCGCAGCCGACGGTCAACGTGGACGCGGCGACGAAAGGCATGCCGAACCATGTCGCGAGCAAGGTGCTCGATGTCAAGGCAGACAAGACAGAAGTCGGACTGATCTCGAACGTCGTCTATGAGCAGGTGCCGAGCCGCGGCTATGCGAATGTGCCGATGCAGATGGACATCCTGCAGCCGAAGACGCAGGCGAAGAAGCCGGCCATCCTTTTCGTCACGGGTGGCGGTTTCATCAATGCCAACAAGGACAACGGCATCCAGCTCCGCATGCACCTCGCGGAGCACGGCTATGTGGTCGGCAGCATCAACTACCGCGTTGCGCCAACAGCGAGGTTCCCCGAGCCGCTTGAGGACGTCAAGGCAGCCATCCGCTTCCTCAAGGCGAATGCCGACCGCTTCGGCATCGATCCCGCGCGCGTCGGCATCGTCGGCGGCAGCGCTGGCGGCTACCTGACCGCCATGGCCGGTACGACGAGCGGCACGAAGACCTTCGACAAGGGCGAGAACCTCCAGGTCACGAGCGACGTCAAGGCCGCCGTCGACCTCTACGGACTGTCCGACCTCACGCAAATCGGCTCCGACTACTCCGAAGAAGTCCAGGCGAAGCACCGCTCCGCCGGCGCGACGGAAGCCCTCTGGGTCAACGGCTCGCCTGTCTTCGGCGGCCGTGACGGCGGCATCCTCGCCGACAAACAGGCAGCCGAGGCAGCCAACCCCATCCACTACATCAGCAAGACGAGCGCCCCGATGCTCCTGATGCATGGCACCGCCGACACCATCGTCTCCCCGAGCCAGACCGACCTGCTCTATCAGGCCCTGCAGCAGAAAGGCATCCCAAGTGAGCGCTACCTCGTCACCGGCGCCGCACACGGCGGCAAATACTGGGTCCAGGAACCAGTGCTCAACGTCATCACCAACTTCTTCGACCGCTATCTCAAATAATGTTTCACTGTCCCCTGATTGATAGGAATCATTCTGATCAGTCAGGGGACTTCTGTCATGCCTGTCATCAGTAGCAGAAATGCCAGCAACATGATATACTCATATCGGCGGTCGATGAGTTGGCCTTCCCTTCTAAAGGGGGTGGTGCTCATGACGAACGAAGAGCTCGCATTGTTGCTGGCATTTCTTCAATTAAAATGCGGCCAGGAATCTTCTCACTTCAGTCAGGAGAGGAATGGCCGCAACGGTAGTCACTTGGAATACTGGTTCTGGATGTATTTTGCGACTACTTCCTTGCTCATGTTGCCAAGTGTGCTCATATAGTAGTTGCGTGACCAGATATGACCACCCCAGAGCTCGATGGCCCGGTCGAGGTTGTCGAGGATGAAGATGCGGTCCGCCATGCTCCGGCGCATGGAGTCATGGTAGAAGGCGGCAAAGCGCGTCGCATCCTTCTTGATGCTGTCGCAGGCGAGCTTGGCCTGGTCAAAATACGCGGTGATGGTGCGGCGGCGTTCGCCGGGCTCCACCTCTAAGGAGCCAATGCCGGCCTTCATCGTGATGTTGGGGATGTGAATCTCATTGTTGACCGCCTGGCAGAGGTCACGAATCTTGATCTCGAGCCCCTGAAGCGGCACGAAGAGCGCGAAGTTGTCGCCTGAGATGCGCGTGATATACGACGAGGGGAACTTGCTCTTGAGCATCTGCCCGATCTTGCGCAGCATGCGGTCGCCCTCGTAGAGGCCGTGCGTCTCGTTGTAGACCTTGAAGTTCGTGAGGTTGAGGTAGACCGGGCAGTAGAGCATGCCCGTGTCGTCGGGCTGCCGCTTGGCGCGCTGCGCATCGACCTTCTTCTCCACGCGCTGATAGAACGCATGCATGTTCAGAAGGCCCGTGACTGGGTCGAGGTCGCTGACGGCCATGTTGCGCTCCTTGTTGACGAGGTTCAGCATCCAGACTTTGCCAAAGCCCGGCACTGTGCCATTCTGGAACGTCCCCTCGACGTGGAGGTAGACGCCCTCCTTCGTGTAGCAGCGGAAGGCGAGGAACGCATATCCTTCCGCTGCCTCCCCGTGCCGGCTGTTCATGCGGGCCTCGAGGGGCATGTAATCATCCGCTTCCATGAGCCCCGCGAAGCGCCCCTTCGTCAGCTGGTAGAACTCCTGCTCCGTCTTGCACTGGTAGAGCTTCAGCATCTCCTTGTTGACAAAGAGGATCTGCTCCTCCGCGCTCTGCCGGACTAGGCACACCCCTCCCGCAATCATATCGTAATAGCGATGCAGTTGTTTCTTGATTGGCTCCGCGTCCATGCCGATGTCTCCCTTTCGCGCGCCCCGAATCCCCCCGCAGGACGCGCCACATTTTGTCTATACATTGAAAGCAATTCGCTTTTGTTGCGCCATATCCCTGCCATTTCATCAAGAAAGTTTTTGCACAGGGATTTGTATAGGTAAGTTGCTATGATTTGTATAACTCATTAAGTATTAGACCTATGAACCATGTGCTCCTATAATGGAACCATAAACAGTCAATATTATGACGATTGTGTATCTTCGAGGAGGGGTTTCGATGAGTCGACTGCAGCGTGGTGTTTTGACGTTGGGATTGCTGGCAGTGCTGTGGCTCTGTCCGGTGCCGGCGGGGCTTGGGGCAGGAGCCTGGCATCTGTTTGCGATTTTTGCGGCGGTGATCGTGGGCTTCATCCTGCAGCCGATGCCGCTTGGCGCGGTGGCGCTGGCCGGTGTCACACTGGCAGCTTTGACGAATACCATCAAGCCTGCTGAGGCATTGGCCGGCTACAGCAATACGACCATCTGGCTGATCGTCAGCGCATTCCTGTTTGCCAAGGGCTTCATCAAGACAGGACTCGGCAGGCGCATCGCGTATCAGCTGATCCGACTCTTCGGCAGCAGCAGTCTCAAGCTCGGCTACACGCTCGTTCTCAGCGACTTCATCATCAGTCCGGCAACGCCGTCGAACACGGCGCGGTCTGGCGGCATCATGTTCCCGATTGTCCGCAGTCTGGCATCGGTCTTCGGCTCAGAGCCGGGCGCGACGGCACGAAAGATTGGCGCGTTCCTCATGGTCGTCTCGTTTCAGGCAGATGCGCCGATTGCAGCAGCTTTCTTGACAAGCTGTGCGCCGAATCCTCTCATGGCGCAGCTCGCAGCCGACACGGCAAACGTCACGCTGAGCTGGAGCTTCTGGGCGACGGCCTGCATCGTGCCGATCATCCTGTCGATGATCATCATCCCGCTGTTCCTCTACCATTTCTATCCGCCAGAGATCCGGCAGACGCCGCAGGCGCAGGTCATGGCCAGCAAGAAGCTGCAGGAGATGGGACCGATGTCGCGCGACGAGAAGATCATCAGTTGCATCTTCATCGGCGCCCTGCTGCTCTGGAGCACCTCACAGTACACGCACGTCAACGCGACAATCGCGGCGCTGCTCGGCGTGACGGTCATGCTGATGACGAACGTCCTCAACTGGAATGACGTCCTGACGGAGAAGGGCGCCTGGGACGGCATGATGTGGATGGGTGGCATCGTCGGACTGGCCAGCGCGCTCAACAAGATTGGCTTCATCCCGTGGTTTGCGGAGTCGGTCACGGCGGCGCTGTCCGGCGTGTCGTGGACGGTCACGCTCGCCATCCTGTTCCTTGTTTACCTCTACAGCCACTATGCGTTCGCCAGCCTCTCTGGCCATGTGACGGGCATGTATGCGGCCTTCCTCGCTGTGGCTGTCGCCGCAGGAGCGCCGGTCTACCTCGCGGCCATCGGCCTTGCTGTTCTGTCGAACCTAATGGCCGGCCTCACGCATTATTCGACTGGCGCCGCGCCCATCTTCTTCGGCGCGGGCTTCGTCTCGCAGAAAGACTGGTGGCGCCTCGGCTTCCTCTGCTCCGTCATCAACTTCGCCATCTGGATCGGCATCGGCGGTCTCTGGTGGAAATTCCTGGGCATCTGGTGAAAAAAGAGCCTGCCTGCAACGTATGCATTGCAGACAGGCTCTCTTTGACGGTACGGCAAAAAGTCCAGCGCTGGACTTTTTGGATTAGACCAGGTGGTCCAGCATCTTGTAGAGTTCGCCCTTGAAGGCAGTAATCTCATCGGGGGTGAAGTTCAAATTCCGTTCACTGAGGTAGCAGCGCATCTGCTCGGGGACTTTGCTGACTTCCTCTTTGAATGCCTGCCCCTTCTCGGTCAGGCGGGCTTCGACGACGCGCTCGTCGATGGTGCTGCGGTGACGCTCGATGTAGCCGAAGCTTTCGAGCTTCTTGAGCACGGGCGTCAGGGTGCCGGAGTCGAGGTAGAGGATATCGCCGAGTTCGTGCACGGAGATTTCCTTCTTCTCCCAGATGACCATCATCGTGACGTACTGGGTGTAGGTCAGGCCAAGGGCTTTGAGGAAGGGATGGTAGGCCGCGACGATCTTGCGCGCGCAGGCGTAGAGCGGGAAGCAGAGCTGCTTATCGAGCAGCAGGAGATCTTCTTTTTCGTTTTCAGTTGCCATATGTATTCCTTTCATGCGTGTCATGCGTGTATTTATCGTGGGTTGCATCGATTCTTTGATTCTATTGTATCAAATTTTCTTGGCGTTGCAAAATAGATTTTCCCAACAAAGTTTAGCAAAATGGATGGAGCAGGAAAAGCCGCAGAGCGGCTTTGTGCAGAGTCCGACTCTTTCAGTGAGTGTCGGGGAAGGGCAGTGCAGCGCTCGCGCGCAGGGCATCGACGGTCTCCATGACGGCTTGGGAGATGACGAGATGTTCGTCGATGTTCTGTGTGTCCCGCTCGGCAAAGAGGCGCGCGATGGCTTGGAACTCGTGGACCATGCGGTGCGCGTAGCGGTTCTCGCGGAATGTCTTCGTCGTGCCGCCTTGAGCGACCGTGACGCTCGGCAGCTCGTTGGGCGCGCCGTCGACGCGCAGCCAGCCGTCCTCGCCCTGCACGGTGAAGAAGCCGGGGCTCGCGCTGTCCTTCGCACCGACAGCCGTGGCGAAGAAGTCCTTGTAGCGCAGCGTCGCGACGCCCGAGGTGTCGATGCCGTTGAAGCCGCAGTTCGCCGTGTAATGGGCCTCCTGCGGCTTGCCAAACAGCGCGATGATCAGGTTGAGGTTATAGATGTTGATGTCGTAGAGTGCACCGCCGAAGCGTGCGGGGTCGAAGGCGGGCAGGACTGTGCCCGCGCGGTAGGCATCGTAACGGCTCGAGTACTGCGAGTAATTGGCCTGCACGGCGCGGATGCGGCCGAGCTTCGGCAGGGCCTCGCGGATGACGGCAAAGTTCGGCAGGAAGAACGGCGTGACCGCCTCGATGATGAGCCGTCCCTGCTTCTTGGCCAGCGCGCGCATGGCGGTAACATCGCTGCCGCACGGCGCAAAGGGCTTCTCCATGATGACATCATGGCCGCCGCGCAAGGCCATCTCCGCATAGGGCACATGCACGTGATTGGCCAGCCCAACGTAGACGGTATCGCAGTCGCTCGCGAGCAACGCCTGCATATCCGTGTAGACATGCGGGATCTGCCACTCTGCTGCGAGGCGCTCTGCCTTTTCGCGGCTCTGCGGCCGTGCAAACACGCTATCTACCGTAATCTCCGGCACCTCGCGCAGCGCCAAGAGCGCATCCTGCACGATCTTTCCCGTGCCAAGCATGGCTAATTTCATAAAAGTCCCTCCTACCGGCTTGGAAGTCTAACTACATCATATTTTCATTCGACGGTCCACAGCGCCTTCCCTGCCTGGCTGTGCCAAAGCCGCCATTCCTATTGGTTGCCACTGAAATGTTGACAGATATTTCCCAGATGATACAATGAATCCATAGTTGTAATTAATTCTATTACATATTGTAAACGATACGATTCAGGTAATGGAGATGGAGACAGTGAAGTATTTACAGATTTTGACCGAAGAGATCCACTCGGTCGTCGTGGCAACACTCAACGAAGAAGGACGTCCGGAGACGCGCGTCATCGACATGATGCTCTACGATGAGCAGGGGCTCTACTTCCTGACGGCGCGCGGCAAATCGTTCTACCGTCAGCTGATGCAGCAGGGCTATGTCAGCCTGTCGGGCACGAAAGCAAAACGGGCCGTGCGCGTCGACGGCAGGGTGCGGAGTATCGGCCACGAGAAGCTGGCGGAGATCTTTGCCAACAATCCTTATATGGGGAAGATCTATCCGGGCGATACGCGCGAAGTGCTCGAGGTCTTCCAGCTCTACGAGGGGACAGGCGAGTTCTTTGATATCTCGGATCCCGCGCATATCGAGCGCGGCAGTTTTGTCATCGGCAAGGTGACGGACGTCGCGACAGGCTATCAGGTCAGTGAAGCCTGCATCGGCTGCCGCCGCTGCCTGTCCGTCTGCCCACAGTCCTGCATCGCCATTGGCAAAGATGGCCGCGCTAAGATCGATGCAGCGCACTGTCTGAGCTGTGGCCGTTGCGCCGAAGTATGCCCAGTGCAGGCCGTCCACCGTCCAAAAAAATAAATGTAATAAAATTGTTGACATCAAAATCAGAGCGTGTTACAGTATAAAGCGTAAGATGTAATTAAAGATATTACAAGTTAATTCAACGCAAGAGACGGTGGCTTGACCGGCTGCCGATAGGAGGAATATCCCATGAAACACGCAAAATCTTTGATCCCAGCTATCCTGGCTGTCAGCGTCATGACGGGCGCACCGGCCCTGATGACGGAGCCTGCCTACGCAGCAGAGGCCAGTCAGTCGGCCGTAGCAGAGCAGCAGCCGGTCGCAGCGAACAACGGTGTCCACACCTTTCTGTCGAATGTCGACGCTATCGACCACGAGATTGCAGCGCTGAAGGATTTCCAGAAGAAGGACAGCACGGCTCTCACGGAAAAGGATCAGAACGCTGCCAACCAGAAGCTCACCTACCTGCGCAAGGTCAAGGAGCTCGTCTATGAGAGCAAGGACAAGGCCGACTTCATCCAGAACGTCAAGGCAGCCTTCCCGAACTACGCGGGCGAGAACGACTTGGAGATGACGGCAGCAGCTCTGTTTCCGAAGAAGCAGGAAGCGCCGATCCCGGATACGGGCTCGGCGCAGGACATCGCGGCCATCAAGAAAGTCATCGACCAGTATGCGGACTCCATCACGAATTACGACCTGAAGGAAGCGGAGCGCATCTGGCAGACGGACGACCGCACGACATTCATCCACCCGCGCGGAAATGAGTACGGCTGGAAGGCCATCCGCGACCACTTCTACGGCACGACGATGCACGAGCACTTCAGCAAGCGCCATCTCTATGTCCGCGACATCAGCATCCAGGTCTACGGTGACTCGGCTGTCGCTGTCTTCTACTGGGATTTTCCGGCGGTCTTCCGTACAGACGGGACGGAAGTCACGACGCACGGCCGCGAGACGCAGGTCTACGAGCGCACGAAGGATGGCTGGAAGATCGTCCACGTCCACTATTCGCAGATGCCGATCACGGGAGAGAAGCAGGGATTCTGAAATCGCCCCAAGAACTAAAGAGAAGAAGAGGTGGTTACCATGTTTGGTTTTTCTGATAAAGTCATATATCCAGAAGCCGCTCCCTATGAGGAACAGCTGGCGGTGCTGAAGGATAAGCTCGCGCAGGCGGACGCGGTGCTCGTGGGGGCCGGGGCGGGCCTCTCGACAGCAGCCGGACTATCGTACGGCGGTGCGCGCTTCCAGAAGTACTTCGCGGATTTTGCCAAGAAGTACGGCATCCACGACATGTACACGGGTGGGTTCTACCCCTTCCCGAGCCCGGAAATCTACTGGGCGTGGTGGAGCCGCCACATCTATTTCAATCGCTATGTCGATGCACCGAGCGATGTCTATCCGACCTTGCGGCATCTTGTCGAGGACAAGGACTACTTCGTGCTGACGACAAATGTCGACCACCAGTTCCAGCGCAGCGGCTTCGACAAGCGGCGGCTCTTCTACACGCAGGGTGACTACGGCCTGTTGCAGAGCGTGCAGCCGGAAGTGGCAAAGACGTACGATAACCGCGAGATGGTCGAGGCCATGCTCGAGGCGCAGGGCTTTGTCCGTGGGGCAGACGGCATCTTCGAGGTGCCGTCATCGGGCAGGCTCAAGATGGTCGTGCCGAAAGAGCTCGTGCCGGTCTGCCCGGACGATGGCCGTGCGATGATGGTCAGCGTCCGCTGCGACGGGCGCTTCGTCGAGGACGAGGGCTGGCATGCGGCGCAGGCGCGCTACAAAGCGTTCCTCGCCGCGCACGAGGAGGATGCCATCCTCTATCTGGAGCTCGGCGTCGGACTCAATACGCCCGTCATCATCAAGTACCCGTTCTGGTACTACACGAAGGTGAACCCGAATGCGTTCTACGCCAGCATCAATCTTGGCGGTGCATCTTGTGCCTCCTCAATCCGCAAGCGCAGCCTCTGCATCGAGACGGATATCGGCAAGGTCCTGCACGACCTTGCCCGAACCGACGCGCATCTGGTGAAAGGAGATGTGACCGCATGACACAGGAAGAACGGCGCCGCTGGCTCATCCGCTATCTGCAGCGGGAGATGCCGGAATACGCGCATTACGGCATCACTGACGATGAAGCAGGGCAGTGGCATCTCCTGCGCGCGCTCTTCAACGTGCGGCCGCCTGCGCCGGTAACGCAGAAGTTCCAGCGCATCGAAGGGGAGCTCTTGAAGACGATGACGGCGGCCAAGGGCATCGTCAATGGCATGGCGCTGCCAGCATCTGGTCTAGACTCCCGCCTTGCGCTTTGGCAGGGCGACATCACGCGACTGCGCATCGATGCCATCGTCAATGCGGCCAACAGCCAGATGCTCGGCTGCTTCCTGCCGAACCATAACTGCATCGACAACATCGAGCAGACGATGGCAGGCGTCGAGATGCGCTACGACTGCTACAAACTCATGCAGGCACAGGGCCACGATGAGCCGACAGGCAAGGCCAAGATCACGTCTGGCTACCATCTTCCCGCGCGCTTCGTACTGCACACGGTAGGTCCCATCGTGCAGGGCAGCCTGACAGATGAGCACCGCAGGCTTCTGGCCTCGTGCTACGAGTCCTGTCTCACGCTTGCAGCAGAGCATGGTCTCAAAGGCGTCGCCTTCTGCTGCATCTCGACGGGCGTCTTCCGCTTCCCGAAAGACGAGGCGGCCCATATCGCCATCCGCACCGTGCGGCACTGGCTCGATGCGCATCCAGACGCCTCCATCGAACGCGTCGTCTTCGATGTCTTCGAGGACGCAGACCTGCTCCGCTACGAGCGCCTGCTCTACACATGACCCATCAAAAAATAAAACGCCTGACCGGCTGGTCGGGCGTTTTGTTTGTAAGCGCTAAATAATACAGTGTATATACTCCCTCTCCGCCTTGTGGGATAATGGTTTCATATGAATGCATTAAGGCACGCGCCGAGAAATTTGGTAATATGAGGAAATATAGGAATCTCGGGAAGTCCGGGAAAATCGGTAATCCTCAGAAGCGGCGGTATGTGCCTCGGTGGACGCAGGGGGTATCCGTATGACGTCAGTTCGTCAGGCAAAACATCAGCATAATGTTCAGAAGTGGACGCAGATCATCATGGAGCAACGGGCCAGCGGTCTTTCCGGCCTGGCATATTGTCGCCGTGCAGGAATCAACTCCAAAACATTCTACTACTGGCAGAATGTTATCCAAAAGGAGCTTCTGGCCAGTAAGGCGCAATATGCAGATGTGGTGGAGACGTTATCTCCTTCATCCGAACCACTAAAGCCGTCAAAAGTCGAGCATGAGACGAGTGCCCCAAAGACTCCGGCAACATCGGTGGAAGTTGCGCATGAGACGGTCGAGCCACCTGCTGAATCAACTCCGGCACTGCCCGAGCTACCTGAATCCACATCGCAGGAAGAGGTTCACTTCGTTTCATTGAAGTGCACAAGGCCGTCCTCTCAACTAGCGCAGTCACCACAGCCAGCTTTGGAGATCTCCTGTGGGACAACATGTATCACGGTAACAGAAGATACGCCGCCAAAACTTTTGCGACAGACTCTCTGTATCCTAAGGGACGTGTTCTCATCATGCTAATCCGAGAACTAACGGCGGATCATATCTATCTGACCTGTGGCCATACGGACATGCGGAAGTCCATCGACGGGCTTGCCGCCTTGGTTGTCTCGCGGTTCCATCTGGACCCGCACCAGCCGGCGCTTTTCTTGTTCTGCGGTCGTCGCAAGGACCGCATCAAGGGCCTGCTCTGGGATGAGACAGGCTTCCTGCTGCTCTACAAGCGCCTCGAAGATGGCAAGTATCAATGGCCGGATAAGAGCGCGAAGAACAGCGTCTCCAGCTTGAAAAAGAGAAGCTCGAGGCTTATTTCGCATGGCTTCAGGACATCGAGCCGCAAGTCCTGCCGAAGTCCAATCTCGGCAAGGCCGTCCAGTACTCCCCGAACCATAAAGAAGCGCTCCAGGCCTTCCTGAAAAGCGGCAACGCTGCGCTCTCGAACAACATCTACGAGCGCGCCATCCGCAACTTCACCATCGGGCGTAAGAATTGGCTGTTCAGCGACTCCCCGAAAGGAGCCAAGGCCAACGGATTGAATCCGTTCCAGTACCTCAAGTACCTCTTCGAGCACCTGCCAGACGCCGACATCCAGCGACATCCAGAGCACCTCGACGACGTCCTGCCATGGAACGAGATCATCCAGCAAAACTGCAAATGAACCATCCAAGCTCCACTGCTCACGCAGCGGAGCTTTTTTGATGTGCATCTTAGCGACGATGAAAAAATGAGCTATCAGAGCAGTGGATTGATACACCGGATGATTTAGCGCTTACGGTAAGCTATCAAAGCAGTCGATTGATACACCAGGTGATTTAGCGCTTACGAAATGTCAACGGGTACGTGGGGGCATCTCCAAATGAAAATGGGATTATTATCGACCCCCCTATAGACAGGATTAAATAATCTTCAGCTGAAAGATGGAATCCATTAGGACAGGAGAAGCATCAGCTTTGGTCAACGTGATCAAGGCTGATTTTTTTCGACAGAGCAAAAAATTCGACGGGTGAATTTCCTTTACCATGATGAAGGAAATTCACCCGTCGAATTTTTAATATCGTCTCGTATCGGCTCAGCCCTGATTCGGATTCCAGCTGCTGGCACCTAACGGCTCGATCGGATGCGAGTCGCTGAACGGAGCCCCGCAGTTCGGACAGCCTTTATTTTCACCGCAACTGTCGCAGTAGAGCGTGCCGCAGTTGCTGCACTCGTATAAGAGTTCCTGCTGTTCTTCCTTCTCCTGTGCGCCGCAGTAGCTGCAGTCATCCTGCAGGACAAATGCATTCTTGTCTGCCATGATCATCACGTTCCTTTCTTTGCTCGGGGTAGTTCTGTTTCTAGTATCATTTAGCTATTGCCCTAGGGGTTCGGGGGCGTTTGCTCTCTACAGTTAATGGTGTACGGATTTGCCGCGGCTATTTCTGTAACGTTAGCTACACGATCCAGATTTCCTTACCGACAATAGTGTGCTGGCATGACAGCATACAGAAAAAATTCGACGGGTGAATTCCCTTTACTACGATGAAGGAAATTCACCCGTCGAATTTATACGTTCGCAATAGTCAGAATGGGCAGTTCGTAGAACGTGACATAGTCGCCCTTGTTCGTCTCCCATCCTCCACAATTACTGCGCACCCGGTCCCTGAGCCGTTCTTCTGAGCTCGTCTCAGGAGTAACTAGCCTGCAGCGTTAAGCCATGTCGCGTCCAAAATGGAAATAGAAAACCCCCAGAGCTGGCACTCCGGGGGGTTTTGATTGGTCGATGACAGTTTACTTACATCGTTTTGCCTATGTATATTATACTTCTCCCCGTTCAGCCTGGTCAATGTTTACGGGGTTTGCAGTTTTAGAAGTGAAAGCCGCTCATTTCCAGATGATGGATTCTTCGAGGGGGCGACGGCGTTTGTCGCGATGTGGTGCTTCGCCGCGGTAGCCGAGCGCAGTCATGCAGGCAACACCGAAGTGCTCGGGATCGTAGAGATGGTAGGTATCCACTAAGACTGTCTCGACTTTATCCTTCGTGAAGCCTTCGACCGGGCAGGAGTCGATGCCGAGGTAGGCTGCTGCGAAGAGGACGTTGGCCATGACGATGTAGGCCTGCTTTGCCGACCAGTCGAAGGCCGAGCGCTCGGACTCGAGGATTTTATGCTGGTCGCGGCAGAATCCCGTATAGGCCGTTTCGAACATGTTGTATGCCTGCTCGGGCAGTTCCATGATGTCGTGCGTGATGTGTTCAAGATAGGGCGAGCCAAAGGTGATATCTGCTTTCTTCCGCGCCAGGAACACCAGGAAATGGCTGGCATCCTGCAGTGCGGCGTCTGCACCCCAGGCATATGGCCGGATGGCCTGGCGGATTTCCGGGTCCTGCAGGACGATGATTTTCCAAGGCTCAAAGCCAAACGACGTCGGCGCAAGGCGTGCCGCCTCTAGAATCGTCTGCATGTCCTCATCGCTGATCTTCTTGTCCTTGTCCCATGCCTTTGTCGCATAGCGGTACTTCAGGACCTGCAGCAAATCCTCACGGCGCAGCTTTGGCTGTACCACCTTTACCGTTTCGATGATTGCTTTCTCGTTCATCTCGGTCAACCTCTCTCTCTTTTACTCTGTCTGATGAACGTCATTCTATCATGCAAATCGTCACTTGTATGTGATTGAGTGACATTTGGAGCATTTTGCTGACGAGCAGGATACCGGATGGTTGCGGCAGAGCAGCTAGCAAAAAATTCGACGGGTGAATTTCCTTTAATACGATGAAGAAAATTCACCCGTCGAATTTATTACTGATGCAGGCGTGTGAAGGGGGCGACTTGCACCAAGCAGGATTAGGACTCGAAGGTACCCTTGACGATGGCTTTGCCAGCTTCTACCATCTGCTGGCCTCTCGCCCAGACGTGCTGGAGCTCGAAGTCATCGGTGATGACGATGAAGTCGGCATCGCTCCGTGGAGCCAGGATGCCCTTCTTCGGATAGATATGGAGTGCCTTGGCGACGTTGGTGCTGAGAATCTGGACAGCCTGGTCGATGGCGATGCCTTCTTCTTCGACCATATCGCGGAATTCTGTGAACATGGAATGCTGATCGCCGACGCCGACGCCAATCGGGTTACCGGCTTCGTCGAACACCGGCATGCTGCCGTTGCCATCGGAGCTCATGGTGATATGGGAAAGAGGAACACCGGCATCGAGAGCTGCTTTTGCGGCTTTGCTCGGTTTCACGGCATTTTCGGAGCCCGGATGGCTCGGGTCGATGCCGGAAGTGATGTCCATGTAGCCACCTTGTTTCGCCCATTCAATGCTTTCAGCAAAGAGGTGTTTATTGCGGTTGACATGCGTCGGCAGGAACTGTGTCTTAGGGATCTCGCCATCTTCTGTGATCTCGAAGAGGTATTTCATGCCGTTGCGGCCATCGCCCATATGCATATTGATGATGCCGGCTTTGCCGCTAATCATGCCGCCGACGCGCGTCTCGGCAGCGAGACGGCGGTAATCCTGTGCCGTTGGCTGACCGGAACGATGATCGCTCATGGCAATCTCGCCAGCACCGATGATCTTGTCGATCATGACGATATCCTTGCGGACACTGCCTGTGATGGTCGGTGTTGGCAGCTCGTAAGCACCCGTGTAAATATAGGTGGACAGGCCCTCGTATTCCAGACCACGCGCTTTGGCGAGCAGGCTCTCGACGTGGCGTGTCGTACCATCGGTACCGAGCAGGCCGCAGATGGTCGTGACGCCGGAGGTCGTTACTTTCGAAAGTAGGAGCTCCGGTGTGCGCGTATGGTAGCCGCCTTCACCGCCACCGCCAATTATGTGGACATGGCCATCAATGAAGCCTGGCAGGACGCATGCGCCCTTGAGGTCGATCTCACGGCATTCGATGCCTTTCGGCGCTTCGATACCTTTGCCGATGCCGGCAATCTTCTCTCCGGCAATCAACAGGTCCTGGATTCCCTGGTCTTCAGGCGCGTAGAGATGCGCATTGCGCAGCATCGTGAAAAATGGCTGGTTCGACATAAAGTCATCATCCTCTCATGAAATTACTTGATGAACGTATTTTCGATATGTTGTTGAGATGTCTTAGATGAACAGCAGGATAAGGCGCATTGCCCAGATCGAGAGCAGTGCATTGATGAAGCAGATGCTGATGATTGCAACGTAGTGCTTGGTGTTGACGCCAGAGATACCGAGGCAGCGGCCGACATTCTGTACCGGATTGCCAATCAGGTAGATTGCCGGGACAAGGATCGTGAGCTGTGTCGGATCCAGTATGCCGCTCGTGAAGAGGCTCATCGCAACACCGATGCCACCACCCATGCTCATGATTGCCGTGACGAGCACGGTTGCAGCTTCTCCGGGTAGTCCCCAGAGTGCCATGATTGGAGCGCAAATCACGCCGATGATGTGCAGGAGGCCTGTGACGTCGAGAATGCGGATGATGACGAACGCCATGATGACATTCGGCAGCAGGCTCGTCGTGCCAATCGTAAAGCCATTGCGCGCACCGTCGATGAAGAGGTCAAGGATATTTTTCTTTTTTGCAGTTTCAGGCGTTGCCATTTGCATTCCCTCCAGTCGTATCTTTCCGGTAGAACATCTTCAAGTACATGCGCATCAAGTTGCCGCCGATGATTTTGAAGACGAACATGACGATGATTGGCACGATGATTGGTGCGACCATGTAACTGAATACGGCTGCGCCAGATGAGAAGTAGTTGGTGATAAAAGCGGAAGCACTGGTCTGATAGGCAATCAGGATAGAGCGCTCATTGTCTGTAATCTCGCCTTGGTCGTAAAGTTCCTTGACCATGCCGGCTGCGGCGTCTGTGCTCTGCATGTTGGCGATACTGGCAAGAGCCGTGATGCCCGGGATGCCGAGCAGCGGCTTCAGGATTGGCGTCATGAGCTTCTGTGCTGCACGCAGGCCGCCGAGGCCATCAATGACATTGACGATACCGAGAGCCAGGATGACAGCTGGAATGAGCTCAATGGCGAACAAGAAGCCATCGCGGGCACCCGTACCGCCAGCACCACGGAAGTCCAGAGCCTTTTCGGCTCCCGGCGGGATTGTGCCGAACTTACCGTTCAGTACATTGAAGTCGAATACCTTGAGCCAGCTATCCGATGACGAGAAAATACCAGAGAAGATGATGATGGCAAAGATGAAGGCAGCGTAGCCTACCCATCCAACCTTGATTTTCGGCGTTTCGTCCTTGGGTGTCTTATTCTCTCCCATAAGAATCTCTCCCTTGCTGATGTTGCTTGATGCATATACGTTCTAAGATATGGCCACATCTATTTATGATGCAAGATAGATGCCAACTTTTTGAACGATGGACATTTTTTCGAAAGAAAACGTGATCTTTACTCGAAAATCAAGCAGAATAACAACCTTTGTATGGTATGTACGTACATGCAAGACCATTTTGAATCAATATGTATACACTACAAAGAAGAAAAGCGGTATAATAATGGGATCGGGAGATAATTTTATGGGATATATCCCGTTTTGTGAGGAGAAAATCATTCATGAAACATATTGCTTTGATTGCTCTCGGCAAGGAGACTTCATATTGCTGCCGAGAGCAGCTCCATAGACTGCTGGATAACCGCATCAATATCAGCAACTATTATGTAGAGGGCAACCTTCCGCAACGGATCAAAGCGGACTTCGCCATCTTTACGAGCCGTCTGGCCTATCAGAAGGCTCATACGCATCTGTCGGAGGGCGTCCCCTATCTGATTTCGCGGCGCTCCATCAACTATCATGAGGTCGACAAGCTGTTCGAACTGCCTGCCGGTACGAATGTCCTGCTCGTCAATGACTGCCTCCAGAGTGCTAACGATACCATATCCTTGTTGCAGACCCTTGGCATCGATCATCTCAACTACTATGCATTTGCGCCTGGGATGGATGATCCGAAGGTGGCAAAGGTAGCGGTAACACCCGGGGAGTCTCGCTTTGTGCCGCCTGCCATCGAGAAGATCGTTGATATCAAGACACGGCTCATCGATATCACCTCGCTGGGTGAAATGCTGTCACGCATGAGGATCTTGGACCATTATGCCGATTTCCTCTCGGCACAGTACGTCCGTGATATTATCCAGCTCATCGATAAGAATCAGCGTTACAAGAATCGAGCTGCGCAGCTTGAGCAGGAGCTCAGTCGTATCGAGTCATCCCGAAGCCATCGATCCCCCGACGTCAACCTGCAGGCAGTCTATCACTTCGATGATATCCTGGGAAGTGCTCCTTCATTGCTGTCAGCGATTCGCATCGCCAAGCGTTTTGCTGAGTCGGACTCCACTGTGCTCATCCAGGCGCAGAGTGGTACGGGAAAGGAACTGATGGCGCAGAGCATCCATAATGCTTCTTGGCGTGCAAACGGTCCCTTTGTAGCCGTCAATTTTGCTGCTATCACCGAGTCCCTGCTGGATTCGGAGCTTTTCGGCTATGTGGAGGGAGCCTTCACAGGAGCATCGAGACATGGTGCGAGCGGATTGTTCGAACGGGCCAATCATGGAACGATCTTCCTCGATGAGATTGGCGATGCCCCGCTTTCCTTTCAGGTGAAGCTCTTGCGCGTCTTGCAGGAGCGTGAGATCCGTCGTGTGGGCAGCGCCGTTCCCATCCATATCGATGTGCGCATCATCGCAGCGACGAATCAGGATCTCAAGGAACTCGTCCGTCAGGGAAAATTCCGTGAGGACCTTTACTATCGTTTAAGCGTCCTGCCGCTGACGCTTCCATCACTCGCCGAACGGAAAGAGGATATCCCTGTGCTGGTCTCTACCTTCCTCCAATCGTTCTTCCTGGACATGGGCGTGCGAGAGACACGGGAGTGGATGGAGGGAATCCTGCCGATCTTACTCCAGTACAGCTGGCCGGGCAATATCCGCGAATTGCAGAATGTCGTCGAATATCTGGCCAATGTCTGTGACGGCAATCCGCGCCCGGAAAATCTGCCGCCGAACTTTTCTGCTGCCATTGCATCCGTGCGGAATCGGCAGGGGAAACAAACTGCCGGTGGAGAGACATTGAAGACGGCTGTCCTGCGGGAGCTAGCAATAGCCGCGCGCATTGGCCAGCACTTGGGACGCCGTTCCTTAGCACGAAATCTGGAGGTCCCAGAAAGTCAGATCCGCCATGTCTGTCAGGAGCTCGTGACAGAGGGCGAGATTGTCCTCAAACCTGGACGCGGCGGCATTCAGCTCAAGAGAAGCTGGTCAGAGATCTTGGCTGCGGATGAGGATGCTTTGCAGTAGAAGGGTCTATTCGATAAGATTGTGCCAAAAGTGGGGCTTTTTGCACGATGACGGTGGAGATGCACGACGATGACAAAACGGAAGGATGTTTGATGATAAACAAAAATTCGACGGGCGAATTTCCTTTACCATGATGAAGAAAATTCACCCGTCGAATTTTTTGCTGTGGCATACAGCGATTACAGGGATAAGAGCTTATCGCCTTTGACTTCTTCTGGATGCCAGGGCAGCAGCACGGTCTTACCATGTGTATGCTGATCTACCTTGTTGATCCATTCTGCCTCATTATTGGCTTTGATTGCCAGGGTTCGGTTGCTGCTGTCGGTAAGCGCGAAGGATTGGTTGATGACCCACCAGTTTGCTGAAAGGCCGGCACGCTTCAGGTCGTCCTCTAAGCGCATTGCCTCATAGACTGGCGTTGCTTCGGGGAGGGTCACGATGATGACTTCGGTTTCTTTGCCCTTTAATCTCGGCAGCAGGTGCTTGACGGATTCGGGTGTTTCTCCCTTTGTGCGGCGGATTTCACGGTCATAGTTTTCCGTGGATTCCAGCAGCAGCAGCGTATGGCCTGTGGGCGCGGTGTCGATTACGATGATCTCATCGTCTGCTTTCTCCACCACTTCGGCAAAGGCGCGGAACACGGCAATCTCTTGTGTACAGGGAGAGCGCAGGTCTTCTTCGATATAGGCGATATCCTCGCCGGATAGGCCGTTTTGCCGCGCTTTTGACAGCACTTCTTCCTGATACTTTTTCAGTTCGGCTACTTCGTCGATGTGGCTCATGGTGATACCATCCTGCTCGGACAGGACGAATTTCAGATGTGCGGCGGGGTCGGTGGTCGTCAAATGGACTTTCTTGCCGCGCTTTGCAAGTCCCAGTGCGATCGCGGCGGCAATCGTTGTCTTGCCGACGCCGCCTTTGCCCATGGTGAAGATGACTTTTTTGTTCTCTGCATCCAGCGTGTTCACGAGGTCGTTCAGCCGATGCAGCTTTGTCCGATCAATCTCAGCCTGCTGTTGCTGCTCGAAGCAGTCCTCTGTCAGCATGGCGCGGATGTTGGCAATGCCGGTGATGGGATACGCGCGAAGCGGCACGGCGTATTGTGCCAGCTTTTTCAGTTCCGCAGGCATATCGGCAAGAGCAGCTTGCTGCTTTCGGTACAGCTCGGAGGACAGCACATCATTATGCTGCATGAGCACGCCGTTGACGATCAGCAGCTGATTTTGGATGCCAAGTTCCCGCAGCTCGCAGGAGGCGCGATTGGCTTCCTGCAGCGGGGCGGTTTCCGGCCGTGTCACTAAAAGCAGCATGGTCTTGCTGCTATCTGCCAGGGTATCAACTGCCGTTTTATAGACGGCTTTCTTTTCTTCCAGACCGGACAGCTGCCCAAGGCAGGAGGCACCATGGGTGCTCTCGTTGATGAAATTACTCCATGCGGACGGCAGCTGCAGCATCCGCAGTGTGTGCCCTGTGGGGGCCGTGTCGAAGATGATGTGATCGTAGCTTTTTGGGATGGCTTCATCCGTGATGAAGTTGGCAAATGCGTTGAACGCTGCGATCTCGATAGTGCAGGAGCCTGAAAGCTGTTCTTCCATGTTGGCAATCGCCGCATCCGGCAAAACCCCGCGATAGGGGGCAATCACACTTTCGCGGTACTCTGCCGCCGCTTCGATGGGGTCCAGATTGGCCGCAGAAAGTCCCGGCACTTCTGCAATCGGCGTCGGTTTGCTATGAAGCTCCATGGCGAAGACGTCCTGCAAGTTGGAGGCAGGGTCGGTGCTGACGAGCAGCACGTGCTTGCCACTGTCGGCAAGGCTGGTGGCCACTGCACAGGCGGTGGAGGTCTTGCCGACACCCCCCTTGCCGGTGAAGAACAGGTACTGCGTCAGGTGGAGCTTGCTCAGTGCAAATGGTTCCATCAGCAGCATCCTCCATCACAGCAGCACTCCTGCTTGCCGAGAAGATCCTGCGGCAGGGACAGCCAGTCGGTAAATTCTTCGTTGGTCGGGTAGCGGCCGGAAATGGCAAGTTCGCCGTCCACAACAGTAACGGGCAGGCGATCTGCTCCATAGACCTTGACGAATTCGTTGACCACCTTATTTTTGACGAATTCCATCGGGGCATTGGTGAGATTGTAGCGCTTGACTTCGATGCCTCTCTCCTTCAGTGTGTTGAGCACCGTGGAAATCCGCAGCAACTCTGGATCAACACTCACACCGCAAAGTCCGGTAGAGCAGCACATAGCAGGTTCAAAAATTTCGATATTCTTCATGAGAATCCCTCCGTTAATCCGTATTATTCATAAATTCAAATACATCAATATATAGGTTAGAAGAAAAATCAGGCGTCTTATTCCTGATTGTCTGGCTATGTCATATTGATGAATTTCTATACGTCTATTATAGGATACACATAGATGATTGTCAATATGATTTCTGCTAATACGTTAGCGTTGGCGCTATGAAAGATGTCTATCGTCAGATGCAAGCGAAATCTTTCGCAGGTATTTCCGACATGATTGGCAAGAGAAAGCAGTTCTTCCACTATTGTAGCCGTGCTGGAGCGATATCATCTTTGAGTGCAGTCACTGTTTCATGCAGATTTCATATAGATAATGTATACTAAATAAAAGAAATTATTCTATTGAATGCATAAAAAGGGAGATGATTTTGATGAAAAAATGGATTCCTTCACTGGCTGTTGGTGCTGCCTTGACGATGAGCACGACAATCTGCGCGGCTGCTGTCCCGTCGTCAGCGCTTGTTGCTGGCGGGATTGAGTACGGCGCTTCTGCGGATTATGTCCAGCAGGTATACGGCACGCCGACAGAGGTAGAGACGAAACACCATTCGCTGTGGAATGGCGAGGTCACGGAATACGAGTACGGTGATTCCTTCGAATTGAAGTTCGTAGACGGCTATGTGCGCCACATCGAGATTTCCCGCCACAATGGCATTAAGACAGTTGCCGGCATCGAAGTCGGCTCCACCCTTGATGCCGTGAAGGTAGCCTACGGCGAGCCCGACAAGATTCGCGGCGACAAGTACATCTACTACTGCGATGAAGACAAGAGCATTGGCCTCGTCTTCGAGATCGAGAACAACAAGGTCGATGAGATCGAGATGGGCTATCTGGACTGACGTCTTCTTAGATAGCAGTGCTTGCAGGTCCAGATGGCTTGTGTTACTATCAGACATAGAAAGGCCGGCGGGTCGAAGCGCCAGTGTTCTTTCGAATGTTAGGCTAATCAAATATCTACTTCAGGATTGTTGCTACAAGCGTAGTGAAAGCTATCAGCAAGGATAGTATCTCGTACAAGCTCAAAGGCAACGCCCCCTTTCGCAGAGAAAGGGCAGCCAGCTCCGCCGGTGCATCTAGTATGCCGCGGAGCTGGCTATTTTTTTCTGAACAGATTTTGAGGCGCTACACGAGCAGGATAAAAATTCACCGGGTGGATTTACTTTACCTAAATGAAGGATGTCATCCGCAGTGATACAGAATAGCTATATATATTGCGCTAATTTGTAAGATTATAAGCAATTTGCCCGCTGGTTGGACTCATGTGTCTATTTCCTGAATGACATGACTAGCCTTGCAAGCTTTTTTCGGGTATAATAAAGAGGACACGTCCCTCAGTAGGTTTCCACGAGTGATGGATTGCATCCTAGCAATAGCTGAGGGCAATCTCTTTTGCTCTTGTATCTATGATGGAACGATCTGCTGCTGGACCTAGAAAATTCACCGGGTGAATTTTCTTTGCCGAGTGAAAGGATTTCCGGAAGGGAGATGTTCTAGATGTTTTGTAAGAACTGCGGTAGCAAGATGCCGGATCACGCTAAATTCTGCTCGAATTGCGGGGCGGGGCTCTCAGACTCGATGCAAGAAGCGCATCGAGTCGTAATCGCATCTGAACAACCTATCGATACCTCCAAGCCGTTGGAAAGCGATGTTTCGGCCTTAGAGGCTTCTGAGGTCGAACAGGATATCAAAGAACTGCCTGCCATCGCTGATAACCGATTCACGCTTTTTGGATCGTACCAAGTGAAATTATCCCATACCCTGATGATCAAAGAGATGTTGACGGAGAGCCTTTCACAGGATGAAAAGAAATTGATGTGAGCAATGAAGGCATCGAAATTATGAGGCATAACAAAAGGCACGTGCTACAAAACTGTAGTACGTGCCTTTTTGATGTCGGGATGGATGGTCTTATCAGAATAAGGAATCCATCTGGCTCTCAGCTGTCGGCTGGATTTTGAGGTGCGTGACTTTGCGTGCGGTGATGGTCTCGTCGCCGCGCAGGGTGCCGGAGAGGATGCTGGCGTCGCTGTGGTGGTTGGCGAAGCTGGCTTCGGCCATGCGGCCGTTGGTGTTGGCGTAGCAGTAGCGGCAGCGATGCAGGCAGGTGTCGTACTGGCCGATGTCAACGCTCTTCATGCAGTGGCAGACTTCGCGCTGAGTCGGGTCTTTCTTGACGTCGATGGGCGCGCCGATGACTTTCTCGATGCGGTCCTTGTCGATGCAGGCGCCGTGCTCGATGCCGTAGGCGTCGAGGTCGATTGCCTCGGAGCACGACTGCAGGGTGACGCCAGAGCCTTCGGCTAGGCGCGCGAAGCTTTCGGCGATCACTTGCATCTCGGGGACGCCGAGCGGGTGCAGTGCGAGGGGCTTTGTGTTGCGCTCAGTCTTGCGATAGAGATCGAGGAAACTGATGACGCAGCGGTCAGTGTACGGCGCGAGCTGCTCGAGCATTGCGGCGAAGTCGTGCAGGTGCTGTCGGATGGTATAGCGGTCGTTGAGCAGGATGGGGTCGTAGCGCCAGACCATGCGCTCTTTGCCGAGCTGCTGTGACATCTGCTGGAACGTACGGATGACCTCACGCTTGTCGGGCAGGCCCGGCTCGACGTCATGGCCGTACGGCGTGATGGTGAACTGGAAGTAGAACGGGTATTTCGCGTCGAGCTCCGAGAGATATGGCAGCATCGGCGCGGCGTTTTTCGTCCAGAAGACGATGCAGTCGACATCCTCCGGACGCAGTGAGATGCGGCTGACCTGCTTGCGGTTAAATGGGTTGATGGCGTCGACGAATCCCGCACGGACGCGGTTCATGAACCAAGGTGTATAAAAAGCCGGGATATCCGTCCGGCGACTGGCACTGATGATCATAGAGGCTTCATCCTTTCTCACTGTTTCTGCAGGACGAGGTAATAGTACCGCGTCCATTTCTTGGGCAAGAACCCGCTATCGCCGCGGAAAATCTTGGCCTGTACCTCTGCGGGCATCTCGTAGGGGCAACGGCTCCAGGCTGGTGCGCCGCCTGAAAAGAGATTCGTGCCGATGATATCGGCAGGCACGTCCCACTCCGCCTGAACGCGATTGGCCAGCTCGCGCATGATGGCCTTACTGCCTGCATACTGCAGGTCGATGATGACAAAGACCGCGCCGGGCTTGGCCTGTTCCACCGTGGCGCGCATCTTGCTGAGGAACGTCTCCTGCTCCGCTGGCTCGACATGGCTCAGATAGTTCTGCAGGAAGTAGACGTCGGCCTGCTCGTGGATGCGCTGGCGGCAAGTCCTGCCGTGTATGCACTGCTCGCATGGCAGGAGATTGTCGCAGTGATAGATGAGCTTGCCCTCATCGCCGCGGTGGATCAAGCCATCTTCCTTGCAGAGCTGCCAGCTGATTCGCTGTTCGCTCTTCCAGCCGCGCTCCCAGTCGAGGATGGTGACGGCTGTCCTGTCGTGGAACTGTGCGCCACGCAGAGCCTTGAGCGTACCGTACAGTTCGGGGCACGGCCCACCAGCGAAGAAGGCCAAGTTGAGGACCGGGTAGAACGGCTGACGTTCCTGCAAAGCCGGGATGACATAGTCGCGGACGACGCGGCAGGCAGGCTCGACGTAGTACGGATAGTAAGCGAGCATGTATGCCTTGCGGTTTTCTTCGGTATGGTAGCGGCTCACGCAGGCTTCGTCAGCGTGCTGCGGCTGATAGCTCTGGCGCAGTGACTGCACCGCCTCGCGCACGCGGAGGGTCTCCGCGAAACTGAGCAGACCGTCCATCGTGTCGGATGGGCCATACGTTTTTTCGAAAACGCGCTGATACAGCAGTTCTTCCATGAAGCAGGTCCCCTTTCCTTCTTTTCTCTTTCTTCTCTTTCGTTGGCATGTCCATTGTAGAAGAAATGAGGATGGCTTTCGTGTCAAAAAACCTGTGAAGTTTCGCCGCGGGGCTAACGGCTGTTGCTGGACCTGTGCTAAAATAAGAAGGAATGATCGAACATGGCAAATGACTGGAAGGAGAATGATGGTATGGCAGGCAGGAAGCGCCGCGGTTGGAACAAGTACATCGCGGATTACGACAAGCTGCGGATGTTCCTGCGATATATCTCGTATGGCTGCTATCATAAACAATATCTAGCGCGGCAATTGGGGCAAAGCGCGCGGAGTTATGAGGACAACTGGGCGCGGGTGCGGTTTTTCTTGCCGGAGGACAGGCTGCAGGCAGTGTGGCAGGGCCATCGTGAGATCCACAGTCTCAAGGGCGATTCGTATCATAGCGCGTTCAATGATCTCGCGCGGACGTATGCCATCAAGTCGTTAAAGAGCTCGGCGGCCTTTGCGCTGCTCTGCCTGTTGCAGGTTTTCTCGAGCAAAGCTGCTGACCTTGAGAAAGGTGCAGTCGGCACAAACGCTTCTGCCTGCGCTGAGGATGGTGCCTCTGGTGATGGTGGATTTATCGACGAGACGACGCTCTTGCAGTATGAGCTCGTGCCGACGGACCGGCCCTTCCCGAAACTGGTCGAGGATATCAGCCGCAGCACGCTGCACCGCTATCTCTGCAATCTGACGGAGCAGGGGCTCTTGGAGCGACGCGAGGAGAGCGGCCGCTACGGCTACCGGCTTGTACCCGACTTTCTTGGAGACCTGCGCACAGATGAGGTGGAATCCTTGTTGGCGGCCATCGCCTTTTACCGCAATGTCTCGTTGCTGGGCATGCCCGGCTATTTCCTCGAACAGAGCCTGCGCGCTCATTATCCTGCGGCGCATTGCGGCGAGGTGCCGTGCCAGTTCAAACACATGACGATCACGCGCATCCTAGACGACGATGTACTCTACGCGCTTGCCTGCTGCATCGTGGAGTGCCGCGCCGTGCATTTCAGCTATCGCGGCAAGCGTGTCGTGGCTATCCCGCTGCGGCTCGTCACGGACTTCGAATCGGGCCGCCAATACCTGCTCGCCGTCCGCAAGCGCCGTGCTGTCTCGAAGCGCTTCACGATTGCGCAGTCGTATCGCATCGACCTCATGCAGGATGTCCAGCCTGCGCGCGCCGCCAAGCATCGGCCCGAGGTCACGCCGCCAGAGCGCCATGAACTGCAGCTTGCCTTCCGCTATGACGACGAGCGCGGACGCAATCATCTCATCTATCGCATCCGGGAGCACGAGCCCGAGGCTGTCCTCCACGACGACGGTCAAGGCACGTTGCACGTTACGCTTGAGACGGTCGACGACCTCAAGCTCAGGCCGTGGCTCCGGACCTTCTACCCCGTCGTGCGTGTCGAGAAAGACGGTCCTGCACATCTCGCCGAACGCATGAAAAAAGATATTGAGGAGGCACTGAAACACTATGGCATACGCCCCAATCTTCCATGAGCTCCACTCGGACCTCTTCCTAGCGCTCTGCCGCATCATCAACGCGATCGCATCGGGGGAGCGCATGACGCGCACGGACATCCTGCAGCAGCTGCCGAATCTCGACTGGGGCAGCCTCGAGCGGGCCAATGAGCTCATCGACACGATTTTCCTATTCCAGCCCGATGGTACGGCTGATCTCTTTCTCGATAAAGTCATCGCTCCGCGCGCGACGACAGTGGAGCTCATCTGGCTCCGCGCGATGCTCGAGAACCCCGGTGCCGTCTTCCTGCTGCCTGCTGATTTGCGTGAGAAGCTGCTCCAAAAGCTCGCCACCATCCCTGAGTGGCCGCGCGAAATTTGGCAGATTGTACAAGAACAGGGCGATGACCGCACGGCCCTGCAGGCGCGTCTCGCGACCATCTGGCAGGCCTTGCGCGAGAAGCACCAGCTCGCCTACGCCAACCGCGACAGCAGAGGGAATCTCCACGAGGGCATCTGCTCGCCCTGCCGCCTCGAATACGACGCGGTGGCCAATCGTTTCTATCTCATCATCTGGCAGGAAGCAGGGGCACGCGCCATCAAGATGCGCGTCGCGAGCCTCGAGTTGGTCCAATGCCTTGTTGCGCCAATCCCTGCCGGTACCGAAGAAGCCTTCCAGCAGTTCCTTGCAAGCCGCCGCCAGAGCGTGACCCTGCGCATCGAGCGCCAGAATAACGCCGTCAAGCGCTGCTTCATGATGTTCGCTTCCTATGACAAAGAAGCCAGCTATGATGAAGACGCCGACACCTACACCATGCAGCTCTACTACTACGACTTCGACCGTCACGAGATCCTGCAGCAGATTCTCTCCCTCGGCGCCGCCGCAACCGTTCTCGCCCCCGCAGACATGCGCGAAGCCATCATCGAGCAGCTGCAGGCCGCTTGGCAGAACCTGCAGTAGATTGTGAGCTTTGGGTTGACCCTATGCTGGCGTCAGGACCTGGCTTCGTGTATAATTGAGAAGGACTTTCCAGAGGAGGAACATAGGATGGACTTAGACGAGAAAGAGCGAGCATTGCAAAAACAAATTGATGAGAATATCGCCATATACGAAGCCTTGAGTGCGGAAAAGGAAGAACTCAAGAATCAGATCGATGAGCTGTATAGGATACTCAACTCCCGCAAAAAACGGAAAAGAAGAGTTTCTTTTGATGATAAAGTAGAAGAGATGAGTCTCTTTGATGAGTTTTAACGTGTGGTAAAAAATTCGACGGGTGAATTTCCTTTATCATGGTAAAGGAAATTCACCC